>Ga0315280_10005460_pt1 | contig 18091 bp, 17 predicted proteins | sample YL17G06_40_MG_FD_203697 | JGI IMG/M metagenome (GOLD analysis project Ga0315280, IMG submission 203697) | Sediment microbial communities from Yellowstone Lake, YNP, Wyoming, USA - YL17G06_40 | ecosystem: Environmental > Aquatic > Freshwater > Lake > Sediment | place: USA: Wyoming | collected... | reverse complement strand
TGGCCGCTTATGTGGCCCGCCAGACAAATAAAAAAATCATTGCCTGGGACGGATACTGCTCTATCCATGATAATATCCGCTTGAGGGATATTAAAGAAAAGAAAAAGGCGCACCCTGAGGCCGAGGTGTGGGCTCACCCGGAATGCCGGCCGGAAGTGATTGACCTTGCGGACAAGGTCCTGTCTACAGGCAAGATGGTGAAGGAAGCCGGGGAAACGCCAAAAAAGGAAATCATTGTTGCGACTGAGGCGGGCATCATTTACAGGCTCAAAAAAGAGAACCCGGGCAAAAGTTTCTATCCGGGTCGGGATCAGGCTCTCTGCCCCAACATGAAAAAAATAAACCTTGAAAAAGTCTTGATTTCCTTAGAAAAGATAGTTTATCGAATCGAGGTCCCTCCTGAAATTAGCTGCAAGGCCAGAGGGGCTATTGAAAAAATGGTCAAAATTTAAGGAGGTTAGACATGAAAAAGATGACTAATCATCTTCATGTCCTGGCTGGCATCGGAAAGACTTCTGAGAACCTTCAGGCGGCAATGAACGGAGAGAACTTTGAGGTTGAAGAGATGTATCCTGCTTTTATTCAGGCGTCTTGGGCAAGGTAAAGAATGAACTTTTACGACAAAAATTGAAATTCCTTGCCCAAAAAAAGGCAGAAGATAAGCGAAGCCGAAAGATACTTGAATACTTGAGCCGGGTGGAGCGGAGCCATTACTTTGTGATTAAATCTGAGATCGACCTTCTCAGCCGATTTCCTGATTATTATGATGTCGAAGATTTTCATATCGGCCAGGACCTCTTCCATATCGGGCCTTGAAAAATTAGACAGAGTCATTGCGATCGTAGAGTGGCAAAGTCACTGTGATGATCATTGCGAAGAGCGAGATTCCTTCGCTTCGCTCGGAACAGGCTGTGCAATCTGACAAAGGCTAAGAATAGGGAAATAGATTTTTCTTAAGGAGGGCCGAAATGAAATACTCGTGGCGCATTGGAAGAATCTTTGGGATTGACATCCGGATCGACTCAAGCTGGATTGTTATCTTTATTTTGTTCACTTGGGTTCTAGCCGGAAATTATTTTCCTCAAAGCTATCCCCATTGGACTCGCACCCTTTACTGGGTCATAGGGACGATCACCAGCCTCCTTCTTTTCGCATCGGTCTTGGGTCATGAATTGGCCCATTCTGTTGTCGCCATCAAACAGGGAGAAAAGGTTCGGAGCATCACGCTTTTCATCCTCGGAGGAGTGGCCCAGATCAATGAGGAGCCCGATCACCCCTTAAAAGAATTCGCCATGTCCTTTGTCGGGCCTTTATCCAGCCTGGTTATCGCCTTGATTTTTTTTATTGTGTCCATTCTGCTGAGGGGAGTGAGCCAGCCTCTGCGCGCTTCTGCCATCTATCTGGCCATTATCAATGTGGGGCTTGCCATCTTTAACCTTTTGCCTGGGTTCCCGATGGATGGGGGAAGGATTTTGAGGTCGATTATCTGGAAAATAACCGGCGACTTGAAAAAAGCCACCCGGATTGCTTCTAACGCAGGACAGGCCTTTTCTTTTTTGCTTATTTTTTTCGGAATACTCAGGATCTTGGGAGGGAATCTTTCTGGCCTCTGGATAATTCTCATCGGCTGGTTTCTGCACAGTGCGGCTGTTAGAGGCTACGAGCAGGTTGTCGTTAAGACGATGCTCGAAGGGCTGAAGGCGGAAGATTTGATGAACAAAGAATTTGAAACAGTTTCGAGCCATCTGATAGTTCAGAATTTGGTTGATGATTATATTCTTAAGAAAAAAGAAAGAGTTTTTCTGGTGAGCGATAATGGAGGCTTGAAAGGAATTGTCTGCTTGGAGGATGTCAAGGAGACTCCGCGTGCAAAATGGACTTCGGCCACAGTAGGAGAAATCATGACTCCCAGGCAGAAACTCGAAGCCGTTTCGCTTCGTGACGATGGAAATCAAATTCTCAACAGCCTTACCACCAAAGACATCCATCAGGTTCCGGTCATGGATGGAGAGAAAATCGCTGGGATTATCTGCCGCGCAGACATCTTACGTTTTCTTCAGCTCCGCTCTGAACTTGGCGTTTAGGAGGCTTCCATGCAGGAATTGCCAAAAAAAATTCGAAAAAGAGATGGCTCTGAGGTTGATTTTGACCCTCAAAAAATCCACAGGGCTGTATTTCGGGCCGCACTCGAAGTGCTTCGCTATGAAAAGAGGGCTGCTCAGGTGGCTGACCTGACTCTCCCCAATGTCTTAGAGAAAATTGCTTCTCTCTATAAAGATAAAATTTGCTCAGTGGAAGATGTCCAGGATATTGTTGAGCAGGCGCTGATGGAAGAGGGGCAGAGTGCCATTGCCCGAAGCTATATCCTTTACCGGGAGCAGCATCGGGATGTCCGGCAGGTGAAAGTCATTTTTGGAGTTAAAGACGACATTAAACTTCCTCTGAACACAGTCCTTGTTCTCAAGCAACGCTATCTCCTAAAAGACGACAATCAGAATGTGATCGAGACTCCGCGCGAACTCTTTCAGAGGGTAGCACGGACAGTGATTGCCGCCGAAGCGAATTTTAGGTCCCAAAAGAGCAGAGAAGAAGTGGAAGAGAAATTTTATTGGATGATGACTTCTCTGGAGTTCATTCCCAACTCTCCGACCCTGATGAATGCCGGAACTTCTCTCGGTCAGCTTTCGGCTTGCTTCGTCCTTCCTGTGGAAGATTCAATGGACGGCATTTTTGAATCTTTAAAGAGCATGGCCAAAATTCATCAGACAGGGGGTGGGACTGGCTTTGATTTTTCCCGGCTCCGGCCCAAAGGTGATTTGGTCTCAACAACCAAAGGCTCAGCTTCAGGCCCAGTCTCATTCATGAGTATTTTTAATGAAGCAACGGGAGTTATTGTCCAGGGCGGTCGAAGACGGGGGGCCAATATGGGTATTCTCCGCTGCGATCATCCTGATATAGCCGAATTTGTCGAAGCCAAGCTCGATGAGACCTCCTTCACTAACTTCAACCTCTCTGTAGCCATCACCGATGAATTCATGGAAGGCGTCAAAAAAAATGATAGCTTCCCTTTGGTCAATCCACGCAACAAAAAAATCGTAAAATCCATCAAAGCCAAGAGCCTGTTTGACCTCATCTCCTTCTCAGCCTGGAGGTCGGGGGATCCGGGCTTGATTTTTCTGGACGAAATCAACCGCCATAACCCGACTCCAGATGTCGGGAGAATTGAAGCCACCAATCCCTGCGGAGAGATTCCCCTTCTGCCATATGAAAGCTGCAATCTAGGATCCATCAATTTATCAAGGTTCGTTAACGGCGGACAAGTGGATTGGGAAAACCTGCGGGATCGAATCTGGTGGGGAGTGCGCTTTCTGGATGATGTGATCGAAGTCAATAACTACCCCCTGCCTCAGATTCGGGAAATGACATTGGCCAACCGGAAGATTGGCCTTGGAGTCATGGGTTTTGCGGATATGCTGATCAAACTCTCCATCCCATATACTGATGAGGCTGCTTTAAACCTCGCCACCCGCCTGATGAAATTTTTCAGGGAGGAATCGCTCAAAGCATCAGAGTTATTGACTGAGGAAAGGGGAGTCTTCCCCAATTATGGAAAATCGATCTATTCCGCAATGAACATCAGACTCAGGAACGCCACGATGAACACTGTGGCGCCCACAGGCACCATCTCGATCATTGCCGGCTGCTCCAGCGGTATCGAACCGCTGTTCGCTTTAAGTTTTGTCCGCAATGTCCTCTCCGGCAACAAGCTTTTCGAAACCCAACCCCTCTTTGAGCAGGAAATCCAAAAAAGAGGCCTCTATTCCAAAGAGCTCATGGCCAGAGTAGGGAAGGCGGGCTCGATTCAAAATTTCGCGGAGATACCCGAGGAATTAAAAAAGGTCTTTGTCACGGCCTTCGATGTTCCGCCTCTCCAGCATCTCAGAATTCAGGCTGCTTTCCAGGAATACACGGATAACTCTGTTTCGAAGACAATCAATCTGCCCCCTGAAGCAAGTGCCGAGGATATCCGTGAGATCTATCTTCAAGCCCATAAGCTCAAATTAAAGGGAATAACAGTCTATCGTTATGGCACCAAGAAAGAGCAGGTTCTCTCCTTTGAGCCAAAACCGGAGGCCGGCGCAGAGGAGTTCATGAATTTTATCACGGCTGAATCAGAATATTCAGGAGGATGCATCACAGGGCTCTGTCCCTTTTGAGGATTTTAAGGAGAAAAGATCGTGAAAAGTGCCAAGGAAAGAATCGGGGAAATCATAAAAATTTTAAGGAAGAATTATCCCGCCAGCAGGACAGCCCTTGAGTTCAAGACACCGCTCCAGATTCTTGTGGCTACGATTCTTGCCGCTCAGTGCACTGATGATAGGGTTAACCAAATAACGCCCGGGCTTTTTAAAAAATATCCAACAGCTGCCGATTTTGCCAAGGCAGACCGGGCTGAGCTGGAACATGAAATCCGTCCGACGGGATTTTTCCGGAACAAAGCGAAAAGCATCATCGGCGCCTCCCAAAAGATTGTAGAAGATTTTGGAGGTGAAGTGCCTGACACTATGGAAGAGCTTATCACGCTTCCCGGAGTCGCGCGCAAGACAGCGAATATTGTTCTCTCCGCGTCCTTTAAAAAAGCCGAAGGGATAGCTGTCGATACCCATGTCAGACGTCTTTCGGGGCGGCTCGGGTTAAGCAAGGAGCATGACCCAGAGAAGATTGAAAGAGACCTGATGCTTGTAGTCCCAAGAAAGGACTGGCTCGATTTCAATTTCATGCTAGTCAACCATGGCCGGGAAATCTGCCAGGCCCGAAAGCCCAAATGCCCGGAGTGTGTTTTGAAGCATCTCTGTCCTTCCGCCAAAGAGTTTTATCCTGATATCGCCGTTTAGATGGACTTTTAATTCCGGGGACACAATACTTAATTCATGAGATTCAGTCTGCTTTTTAGAAAGACCTAAAATGCCGATAGAAAATATAGATGGGGCGGCCAGTCCCTGTGTGTTCTTGACCAAGCCCACGCGCCGCCCTAGGTCTTCGAACACACAGGGACCGGCCAGGTCGCTGATTGAGTGATGCTCGTGTTTTTCTATCTCGTACGAATGAATGATGTTGGCAGAATTTCAGCGTTCTATCGGCTTTGGGAAAGAGATGTGGCTTGCTAATAAACAAAAAACTGATAAGATAAAAAAGGAAAAACAAAGAGTGAGGGGCAAAATGATCAAAGAAGGCATGCTTTATCAAAGCCTTGAAGGGGGGAAAATCTCTTGTTCTCTCTGCAGCCACCGCTGCCAGATCGCTCCGTCAAAATATGGCGTGTGCGGAGTGAGAGAAAACAGAGAAGGCAAACTCTATACCCTTGTCTATGGGGAAGTCATAGCCGCTCACGTTGATCCGATCGAAAAAAAGCCATTCTATCATTTTTTACCCGGTTCATCAGCTTTTTCGATCGCGACCGTCGGCTGTAATTTTCAGTGTGGCTTCTGCCAGAACTGGGAAATCTCTCAGGCATCTAAAAAAGATGGTGAAGGACTTGGAGGTTACAAACTCCCACCCGAAGATGTTGTCCGGGAGGCCAAGAAGCAGAATTGCCAGAGTATTTCTTATACATACACTGAGCCTACAATTTTTTTTGAGTATGCTTATGATACTGCGAAGATTGCCAAGAGGGAGGGGCTTTTCAATAATTTTGTGACCAATGGATTCATGACTCCGGAAGCCCTAGAAACGATTCATCCCTATCTGGATGCAGCGAACGTTGACCTCAAAGCTTTCAAGGAGGAGACGTATAAGAAGGTATGTAAAGCCCGCCTTGCACCCGTCCTTGAATCCATCCGCCTCATGAGAAAATTGAACATCTGGGTGGAAGTGACGACGTTGGTTGTTCCCGGGTTGAATGACAGCGATGAGGAGCTTAGTCAGATTGTGCGTTTTATTCTGAGCGTGGACCCGGATATTCCCTGGCACATCAGCCGTTTCCATCCCGATTATAAATACACGGATGCTCGACCCACGCCTCTTGAAACATTGCGAAAGGCTTATAATATCGGAAAGAAAGAAGGGTTACGCTACATTTATATCGGCAATGTCTGGGGAGAAGGTGAAGACACATTCTGCCCGAGCTGCCAGAAGCCTCTCATCCGGCGCCAGGGTTTCTGGGTCCAGGAGAACAAGGTCAGAGACGCAAGGTGCCCTTATTGCGGAACATCTATTGCCGGCGTTTATTGATGGTTCCCAGAATCGCCAGGGATGGGCTAGTCATTCTCCACAAACACCTTCTTTTCTCCATTCTGGGGGTCAACGGAAGTTGACGCTCCGGGCCCCGAGTCCGCGCAGGCGGCTGCTCTAACCTCTGTTATTTCAGCGATTATCCTTTTTTGGAGGGGATTAGTCCTCTCCCCGTTTTTCTCAGCTCGACTTGACAGCCCTTAATTTCATGATTTATCATCCATGACGATGGGATAAGGCAAAATTGACGCATGAATCCTCACTCAGCCGGCACAGCGGAAAAAAATCTCTTATCTTACAACGCGACTTTTTCGATTCTCGATATTGCCATGATTAGGCGATATACTAGTCACGAGGATGAAAACATAGTTTTTGAGCTCAAAAGGGAGATATCCCAAGTAGCCTTAAAAAGCAAGTTCTTATCTGCCAATACTTTTTGAGGGAAATGATTTAGATGGTCTATATCAAGCAATACGGATGCACAAATGAGTAATTTTGAGTGGGCATTAATATATGCATTGCCAAACGTTAACTTAGATGAGCCATTTGAATCCAACTTTATCGCCATAGTCCCATTTGATGATAAGCGATTGCAGAAAATAATCGCGTCAGAAAAAATGGCAAAAATATTACTTAATAACTTTAAAACTGAGATGGGAAAAGAGGTAAAACCATGTGCTCTTATTTTGAAAGAGGACGCACCAAAGTTGGTAAAAAATATTGAGGCGGTAGTTGCTTTCAGAAATTCTCTTGCAATAACCAGTCTTATTCGTGGATCGACTCGAGCAATAAATAGTGAAAATGTCTTTGAGCCAACATATTCAGACCACTTTGATTTTTATCCAGTTACGCTTACTAAAACAGGAAAAGGTTTCATTATTTCAACACCGTCCACACTTGGAGTTTGGCCAAAAGTAGATAAATTTTTGGGCCACACATATCCACATATCCCTATTTTTGAACAATTTAAAGCGATCCCTGACAAATTTTTAGCAGAGAAAATAATAAAACAGTGGAAATTTAGGTATGTCGCACCTGGAAGAGACAGTTGGTACACACGATTACTATTTCGCTCATTTGAAGTAGCATATCAAGCTTTATTGAGCCCTTATCGACATTCAACACTTTATGAATACGGAACAAATCTTTCGCTATGGACGAGTGCTTTTGAAATTCTAGTCCAGAAGAAAAGGGGTAAAAATATTGGCTACAAGGACGTTCTTGAACTGCTGGGAAAATATAAGTGGGATGAAAAAAGATTGCATCAAAGAAGGTATAAAATCTATAAAGATAAAAATATGCCAAAAGGGAATCTTGTTCAAAAAATATATAGAGAGCTATATGATGCGAGATGTGATTTTTTTCATGGAAATCCAGTGACAGAAAGCCGTCTTTTTCCTTTCCGGAATATAAAACGGCCGATATTGTCCAAATTAGCTCCGATAGTTTATTGGACCGCTCTTACAGTATATTTGCCGTCACTTACTAGACGTGGAAAAATAGAATCTTTGGGAACCTCTTTTCAAGAATCGCTTAATAGGCTAGGGTATATGGAAGCAATATTATCAGCAAATGGCGTTAAGCTAGAAGACATATATAAAGAAGGAAAAAATAAAGCGCGTGGACACCGGATAACCAGCCCTCCCGAATTTATATGACGCTGTGGGAAGAGGAGTGTATGAGAGGCTCGTGAGGATAGACGCTTAGATAGAAGAAAAATCTCACTCTAAAAAAGGGGATAATAAAATGGGAATTTTTACTTTTTTAAAGAGCGTTTTAAAAAAAACACTGATTCCGAAACCGCAAAAAAGAAAGTGGAATTTAGTGGATTAAAAGAACTTGATGATACTCATCTTGCACTATTGTCGTTATTTTTAAATCCGCGTCCTTTGGATTTGGGTACCTGGCAAGAGATCTGGTCAAATGCATTAAATCGTTCTTATAAAAGCATTATTGATGACTTTATTAGACATGGCATTTTGAAAGAGGCGAACACTGAACAAAAACTTTCTGCATCACTTCGGGTTTCTGATTTAAAGCAAATTTTGAAAGAGCATGACCTAAGAGTTTCGGGGAAAAAGGAAGAGTTGATATCATGCTTGGTTGAAAATCTGCCAGATGAAGCAGAAAAATTTGCTTCATCAAAATCTAATATTTATATTTGTACTGAACTCGGGTCAGCTATTGCTAATGAATATAAAAATAAGGCTGATCTGAGACGACAAAATGCAGAAGAAGAAGTTAAAATATTGCTTAAGCAGAATAAAATAACTGAGGCAGCCGAAATAATAAATGCATTTATTAAGTCATTGCCGAGTCCTATGGCTCATGAGGGAGCAATGCCCAGCGATGCTCAAGCAATATTGGAGATTAATTCAATTTCAGGAATAACAAAAGAGGAATTAGATACAATTAAACTTGAAGCTGCGACTAGCGCAATTTGGGGCAAAGGAATTAGGGGGCCAAAGCCCTTTTTATCTGAAGCATATAAGCGAATGTTTAGAAAATCTGCTTTATCGAGCTTAAAATCATATAAAGAAGCAGGTCTTAAGGAGGTCACAATTATTGCGGCTATAGATTCCTGTCCAACATGTATGGCAGCCTCTGATAAAAATTATGAAATTGATAAAGAATTATTATCCCCTACATTGCCCATAAAAGAATGTACGCATGAAATTGGTTGGTGTAGGTGTTGTTATGCGCCGTGGAATGAAGATTGGGCAAAAGGATAAAATTAAAATAAAATAAAATTGAGGGTCGGACCATGGTATCTGGGAGAACTCAAACACAAACAATAGGGGGACATAATACCTATTTACCTGATTTTGTCGGCAGCCAGTCTTTTTTTCTAATGAAGATAAGTCCCTCTACCTCAAAATTCACAAAACCCACGGGGAAAAGAAGGGGATTCAGTTCTGGGCATACTGTTTAATGGCCAATCATGTGCATTTCATCGCCGTACCAAGATTTCCGGACAGCCTCAGTCGCGGCATCGGCGAAAGCCACAGACGCTATACCAGAAACATGCAAGGACAGGACGACCTCTGGGCGATGAGAGATTTGTCCAAAAGCTTGAGGAGATCACTGGCCGAACGCTGCTGATTCAAAGGTCAGGACGAAAACCAAGGAAATAAGGTAAATAGGTATTATGTCCCTATTTTTCCCTATGCAACCACCTGAAGCTCACCTTTGTCGCGTCGAAGCCTCCGTCACTTTTTCCTATTTGATTGAAGATTAGCAGTCCGTAGATTGATTGTCAAACTCGACTGTTGCTCCCGTTTGAGCTTTCCTTTTTTTGCCGCCGCCCTTAAGTATTTCAAGTCCTCGAAATCTTTATGTCGACCGATGCTTTCTTTGTTTTTTATGAATTGATCAAGGCCTATGAAAATAAATTACGGCCTCACCACCGACAATAACGTATCTCACTCTGTGCTTTGACAATAAAAAAAGGAATTCTTGGATGTCTAGGGAAAAGTGAGATGTCTTCATTTCTTATTCAGGCTCTCTCGAACGTCTTTCGTAGTTTTCCCAAAGACTCTGGTCTTTAGCTCCTTCGCGGCCTTCTGCCTCTCCTCAGGGCTCAGGCTCACCTGCTGTTTGATGTCCCACCATTCGGCTTCAGTGAAACTATGAGATTTATGAATAATCCTTTTCATGACTTTCATCAGAGAGTCGCCTTGCGCCAATATCTTCTGAGAATTCTAACAAAATTGCTATCTGGAAGCAAGAAATAGGGGTAATAGGGGGACATAATACCTATTTACCTGATTTTGTCGGTAGCCAGTCTTTTTTTCTGATGAGGACAAGTCTCTCTACCTCAAGATCCTCAAAACCTAAGGGGAAAACAAGGGGATTACGCTATACCAGAAACATGCACGGTCAGGACGGCCTCTGGGCAATGAGGGATTTATCCGAAGGCTTGAGGAGATCACGGGCCGAACGCTATTGATTCAAAGGCCAGGACGAAAACCAAGGAAATAAGGTAAATAGGTATTGTGTCCCTATTTTTAGACAAACCAAACCTAGCTGAAGAGGCTTAGCTCAGTTGGCCCAGGATCCAGCCAAATAGCAAATCTCTGTATCAGATTCATAAACCGCTCCCACCCAGTAGAAAAAAGCAAAGTGGAGAGTAAAGCTTTTTCCAAGCTTAAAATAGCTAGACCCGATGTACCAGTTACCCCCCCATCCCACATCATAAGAAACAAATTTGAAATCTCCACTCACGTTATTCCCGTAATACAATTCTCCTCCCCAGGCGGGGGTCCTTTTATAAGCTATATGGATGATGTTTGAGCTATCGATGGCAATGCTGGGGATATAATATGTGTTCGAAGGGCACAACGCCTTCCATTTCTTAAAATTCCCAGAGACATTGTTCACATAAAAAAGGCACGGCGTCCAAGGTTTGACAAAGGAAGCCTTATAGACAATATGAGCCTTTCCTTTGCTGTCTGTGGCAATTTGAGCTTGATAAGATTTATGTTTTGAAGAAGAGGCTCTAATCGGTTTAGAAAACTTCCCGCTTCTATTATTTGTGTAGAATATACGGCTAATGCTTTTCGCATCAAAACTGTTATATGCGATATGGACAAAATTATTCCTATCCAAGCAAGAATGGTATTCGATAAGAAAATCTCCCTGGGCGGCGATGGATGGTTTCGTCCAGCTCCCTGTTACATTATTCATATAAATCACATTTTCGCCTACTCGCGTTAGAAAGGTGAGATGCAAGTGATCTTGACGATCACAATGGATGATAGGGTCACACGGCGCACTGACATCTGTTGGCCCCGGAAACCCAGACTTGCCGTCGACCAGCAGAATTGGATGTTTGAAATCGCCACCGGCGTTTGTCACGTAGTAAATGTCATCCCAGGGCAAAAGACTCGTTTGATCTTCACTTCGCCGGAAAACAATATGAGCATGTCCTTTTGAATCCACAGCAATGGATGGCTCTCTGGAATACCAACCGGCAGGGACTCGAATTCTTATAGGGGCGATAAAATTTCCAGATATGTTGTTAGTGTAATAAATATCAACGGCGACGCCGTCAGGAGCTCCGGGTTTTGCATATAAAGCATTCCAGGCGATGTGAACCTTGTTGTTTTTATCGACGGCGATCGCGGGTTGTGTGTCAATCCTCGTCCGGCTCTTCGAGACATTCACAGGCTTCTTAAATTGTGTCGAAAAAGCTGGCAACGAAGCGATCACCGCCAGAATTGTGCAGAAAGTTAATGAGAATAAAAATATTCGGCTTTTGTGATTAAACTTCTTTTGCATTTTCTCTTCCTTCCTCTCGGCAATAGATTTATTCTGAATTTCTTTTCCGGTCAAGCAAAATTTGCGCAGAGAAATCAGGGAAGAGTTCAGTCAGATGTCCCTCGATCTTGATGAGGAGGAATTATCTTAAAGCGCGGGCCGGCAGCGTGAAGATGGCTTTGATCAGGCCGAGAAAGCCTTCCACAGTGATGCCGATGAGCCGAAAGGGGATGGAGAGCAGCCAGATAAAAGGATAAAGAATGAGAGCCAGCAAGGCGACCGGCCAGCAGATGACGAGCAGAATCAGCCATAATAAAAATTTTAGCATCTTGAATTTACCTCTTTATTCTTTACGCAAAATATTCGAGAAAGGTTCACTCTGCTCAGTTTATACGGATTTGGAAATGTTTACATTCAGTATTATGTCCATGGAATTATTTGGATTTATGTTAAAATAGTTAGCAAAGCAAAATGATTATGAAAAAACGAACAGACAAGATAGACCTAAAAGACCTGTATGGCCATTTTGGACTGATCACCGACCTCTATGAACTGACCATGGCCGCCTGCTATTTCGACCATGGGATGTTCGAGCCTGCCGCCTTCAGCCTCTTTGTGCGCGATTATCCCCCGCAGCGCCGCTACTTTATTTCAGCCGGCCTCGAAGATGTCCTCAGCTATCTTCAAAATTTAAAATTCACTTCTGATGACCTGGCCTATCTCGAGAAACTAAATCTCTTCAAGCCTAAATTTCTCTCCTATCTTGAGAAATTTCGGTTCACGGGCGATGTGCATGCCATCCCTGAGGGGCGGCTCTTTTTTGCCAATGAACCGATCCTCGAAGTCACGGCTTCTATTATCGAAGCCCAGATTGTCGAGACCTTTATTATCAACGCCATCAATCTTCAGGTGTTAATCGCCACCAAAGCCTCTCGCTGTTCTTATGCGGCCTATCCCCGGAAGCTGATCGACTTTTCCTTGCGCCGTACTCAAGGCGCAGACGCAGGGCTGAAAGTGGCCCGAGCAAGCTACATCGGAGGTTTTATTGGTACTAGTAATGTTATCGCCGGAAAAATTTACGGCTTGCCCATCTTTGGAACCATGGCCCATTCCTTCATTTCGAGCTTCGAGAAGGAAATCGATGCCTTTCGAGCCTTCGCTGAGACGTTTCCCAAGAACACTGTTCTTCTTGTGGATACTTATGATACTCTAGCTGGGACGATTAATGCCGCCTCCGTTGGAAAAGAAATGGCCCAGAAGGGGGAGATTCTCAAGGGAGTCAGGCTTGATAGTGGCGACATTGCCCGCCTGAGCAAAAGGGTCAGATCTATCCTCAAGAATTCTGGCCTTCGCCAGGCGACCATTTTTGCTAGCGGCGGTTTTGATGAATACGAGATTCAAAAAGTCTTGAGCTTCGGAGGCGATATAGACTCCTTTGGGGTTGGAACCAAGATGGGAGTCTCTGCCGATGCCCCTTATCTGGACATGGCCTATAAAATGGTGAAATATGCCGGCCGACCGGTGATGAAACTCAGCCCGGGAAAGGCGACCCTTGTCAGCGACAAGCAAATTTTCCGGTATACAACTCCGCAAGGAAAATTGAGAAGGGATGTCATCGGCCTCCGGGATGATGAACTCAAGGGAGGGGAGCCCTTGCTCCAGGAGGTGATGGTCGGCGGCAAGATTAGGAGCAAGATTCCGACGCTTCCTCAAATTCAAAAACGTTTTCGGGATGAGTTCTCCAAACTCCCAGAAAGATATAAATTGCTTTTGGCAAAGAAGGGTGAGGAATATCCGGTGAGCGTCTCTCCTTGCCTCCTAAAGCTCCAGGCCGAGGTCATTCGTAGAGTTAAGGAGAAGGAAATTGAAGATTAGAATAAAAGGGGGACTGTTCTCTTTAATAAAAATGAGAACAGTCCCCTTTTTCTCAGCTCACTAAAAATATGGAAAAATATAAAATTCTCCCCCACACCGCAGACGGAAAGTTTCAGGCCTTCGGACAGACAATGGAGGAGGCTTTTGCCAACGCAGCTTTGGCCACAGCTTCACTCATGTGGGACTGGTTAAGAATCGAGAAAAAGGAAAAACATTCCGTCAAAATCCGCGGCAAAGACCTCGAGCAATTGCTCTTGAAATTTTTAGGCGAGATCATATACCTGTTGGAAACAAAGAAGTTCCTTTTAGGCCTGGTGAATGAAATTAGAATTGAAAAAAAAGATGAGAAATATCTTTTGAATGCTCTCTTTGTGGGCGATAAGTTGTCGGACAGATATGAAATCTATGGCGATGTCAAGGCTATTACTTATAATGAAATGAAGATTGAAAAGAATGGCCACGTCACCGTTCAGGTTGTGGTCGACATGTGAGGTGAGAGAATGGAACTTAAAAAGATTAGTGAATATATCTGGGAAATACCCAAGCAGGGAGAGATGAATGTGCCGGCGTGCATCTATGCCTCCCATAAGCTTTTAGAGAGCGTCAGGCATGACCAGACCCTCGAACAGGCCAGGAATGTGGCCTGCCTGAAGGGAATTCAGAGGATGTCTTATGTCATGCCCGATGCCCATCAGGGCTATGGGTTTCCGATCGGCGGAGTCGCGGCCTTCGACCTGGAAGAAGGCATCATCTCTCCAGGCGGAGTGGGCTACGATATTAACTGTGGAGTCAGGCTCCTCAAGACAGAGTACACGGAGAAAGATGTCACCGAAAAGCGTAAAGAGCTTTTGGCTGAAATCTTCAAGGAAGTTCCAGCCGGCGTCGGGAAAGGAGGGATTACCAAGCTCAGCCGCAATGTCCTCAAGGAGATCTTGACCAAAGGAGCCGAATGGGCAGTTGAAAATGGCTATGGGACCAAAGAAGATTTGTTGATGACAGAAGAATACGGCCGGATGAAGGATGCTGACCCGAGCTTCATTTCTGATCGCGCATTGGAAAGAGGGGCCCCACAGCTTGGGACATTGGGAGCGGGAAATCACTTTCTTGAGATTCAGAAAGTTCATGAGATATATGACGCGGATATAGCCCGTGCTTTTGGGATTCATTCTGCGGGGCAGGTTTTGGTCATGATCCACTGCGGAAGCCGTGGCTTAGGGCATCAAGTCGCTTCCGATTACATCGAGATCATGGAGAATAAATTCGGGACAAAAGGATTGCCGGATCGGGAGCTCGTCAACGCGCCGATTCGATCAGATTTGGGCCAGCGTTACTATAAATGCATGAGCGCGGCGGTCAACTATGCCTTTGCCAACCGCCAGATGATCGCCCACTGGGTCCGGGATGTTTTCCGCAAAGTTTTGGGCAGCTCCAAGGGGATGAATCAGGTCTATGATGTCTGCCACAACGTTGCCAAAATCGAGAAGCACAACATCGAGGGGAAGCTCCGCGATGTTTGCATCCACCGCAAGGGGGCGACGAGAAGTTTTGGCCCTGGCCGGCCTGAGATTCCTGAGGCTTATAGGTCTATCGGTCAGCCGGTGATTATTCCTGGGAGCATGGGGACAGCCTCGTATATTTTGGTAGGCACGGCAGAGGCCGAAGAGCTGAGCTTCAGTTCAACGGCCCACGGCGCAGGCCGTATGATGTCGCGCCACGAAGCGCTTCGCCGCTTCCGCGGAGAACAGATCCGGGATGAGCTGGCGAGGAAGGGGATTGAACTCCGGTCAACAAGCTGGAAAGGAGTGGCCGAAGAAGCTTCTGGGGCTTACAAGGATGTGGATGAGGTCGTCAAAGTCTCGCATGAAGTCGGAATCGGCCGCCTTGTGGCCAGAGTCGTTCCCGTGGGCGTGATGAAAGGGTGAGGTCCAACTTCTCTATCATAATTCAGGGATTGTGATTTTCTCCTGCCGAAAAGATTTCTTTCAAGCCTGCCTGCTTTTACGGAAAAGAGGATTAGAACGTAAAAAAACAGGAAGAAGAGAAGGGCGAAATCGCGGAAGAGGAGAAAAAGGCTGTATCTCTTTTGAATTTTCTTCCAAAAGGGATCTATGAAAGGAATAACGGGTCTCTCAGGCCGCCGATCGGAGCGGGGAGCCAAGTCCTTTTCAAAGCCGCTATTTAGTCATCACGGAATTTGGGATGCTCCCTAAAACTGTAGGGGGTCACATGTACATTCTCGCTTCTTTTCTGCTCACTGCTTACGACTCACCATTCGTTAGAATGTACAATGAGTCGCATTGCTAGATTATTATCCAACCTCAGGTTACAACCCGGTCTATGTCTTTTTCTGCGTAATCTTCAAACTGCAGGGCGAGGCTGTATTCACTCTTGAGCATCAGATAATGGCTTTTTTCAACTTTGCTCAAATAAGAAAGGATTCGTTTCTTCCCCGCCTGAACTCTGGTTGCCAGTTTTGTATAAAAATCCTGAGCGGCCTTTTCCGATTGCATGGCCTGATAAAGAATTTCTGCTAGAGAGGAGGAGGGAGTGAAATGGATGGAGGGAAGGAGCGCTTCATCCGTTGCCTCTGCGACTTTGATCTTTTCTCTCGTGTAGAGTGATCCATAAAGATTTTCTAATACTTTTTTATGCTTTTTTTCTTCAAAAGCTAAAACTTGAAATTTTTCCTTAAGAAGAGGATTTTTAATCCTTTTTGCCATTTTTGAATAAATTTTATTGGCGTCAATTTCTGCTCTCACCGCAAAACCCAGGAGTTTTTTGACAGAATATTTTGAGATATACATTTTTGCTTTCTCCTTTCCTCCAGGAATTATAGCACAGGAGGAACGACCCGTCAGCCAGGGATAAAACTGTGTGAACATCGCAAATTTCGTGATAAAGGGGCTTTGAAAAGGGCTGCAGCGACCATTGCGGAGATCAGCCTGAGAGCTCGTCTGACGAGGGTAGCCGCCGGCCGCCGATCGGAGCGGGGAGCCAAGCCCTTTTCAAAACCGCTATTTAGTCGTCACGGAATTTGGGATGCTTCCTAAAACTGTAGGGGGTCACATGTACATTCTCGCTTCTTTTTTCGGCTCACTGCTCACTATAATGTGCGATAAATCGAACCGCTACGGTTTTTTCTTGAGTTTTTTAAATAGTTCTTTATGACTCAAGCAATTCAACACATCTTTCTTTTCGAGCCAGCCCCGCCGCGCGATGCCAACGCCGAAGCGTATCATCGCCAGCCCGTTGGCGTAATGCGTGTCGGTGCCGATGCTGATAAGGATGCCTCTCTCTTTGGCCTTTTTCAGGTAGAACTCATTCAAATCCAAGCGGTCATAATAGGCATTGAGCTCCAGGGCCTTCCCATATTTTTGAGCCCCTTCCAGCACTCTTTCTAAATCCACATCATAGCCTTCTCGGCCTGAGATGAGCCTGCCTGAGGGATGAGCGATGATATCCACATAGGGACTTTCCAAAGCTCGAAGGATTCTCTCCGTCACATTTTTCTTAAAGCCTGAATGGACGGCTGCAATGACCAGGTCCAATTTCTTCAGGACTCTATCCGGATAATCGAGCTTGCCATCTCCAAGTATATCGACTTCAATTCCCTTCAGAATTTTAAAGCCTTTGAGTTTCTGATTCAGTTCATCAATTTCTTCTATTTCTTTCTCAAGACGATCAAGGGTCAGGCCTCCAGCATATCTGACTGCTTGCGAATGGTCGCAGATGGCGATGTATTCGTAATTCATCTTCTGCGCCAATTCAGTCAGCTCTTTGATGGATAAATTCCCGTCGCTATGCTCGGAATGGATATGAAGATCGCCTTTGATATCGGATTGAGCGACGATCTGAGGGAGTTTGTTTTCCAAAGCAAGCTCGATTTCCCCTCTATCCTCCCGGAGTTCAGGAGGAATCCAGGGCATGCCCAGTGCTTTGTAGACTTCTTCCTCATCATAGCCCGCGACTTTTTTCTCGCCTTTAAAAACTCCATACTCAGAAATTTTCAACCCTTTGGCCTTGGCCATACCTCGGAGTTTTATATTATGGGCCTTTGAGCCAGTGAAATATTGAAGAGCGGCGCCGTACTCAGATTCATCGACAATCCTCAAATCAACCTGGCGCTCGATGGTCTCGGTCGCTATGACCACCGAACCTTTGGTCTCGCCTGCAGCGAGCACACGCTTGACTTTGGGAAATTGAGTAAAATAGAGGATAATTTGGGCGCCGTTTTTTCCGCTGCCAAGAATATCAATGTCTCCCACAGTTTCTTTCATCCGGCGCAAGGAACCGGCAGCTGCGACCCTTCCTATACGGGGGGCGCTTTTCAGATAGTTAACGACTTCTTCAGCAACGGTCATGGCGTCATAGATGGAAATTCGCTCCTGAACTTTTTCATGGATTTCGACGCCCTTTCTGATATTTTCAACTTTTTTCTCGCCCATCCCATAGAGCTTGGCCAGGGATTCATCCTGGATCACCTTTTTTAAATCATCCAGATTTTTAACACCCAGTTCTTTGTGGGCGAGGTGGATGGTCTTAGCGCCCACGCCCTGGATTTCGAGGAGTTCGAGAAGGCCGTCCGGGATGTCGGACATGGCTTCTTTATATTTTTTCATCTGGCCTGTTTTGAGGTACTCCTCGATTTTTTGGGCAATCCCGCTCCCAATTCCAGGAATTTCCTGAAGCCTTTTTTCCTCGGCCACGGTTTCGATGTCTTCCGCCA
>Ga0315280_10005459_pt1 | contig 18092 bp, 9 predicted proteins | sample YL17G06_40_MG_FD_203697 | JGI IMG/M metagenome (GOLD analysis project Ga0315280, IMG submission 203697) | Sediment microbial communities from Yellowstone Lake, YNP, Wyoming, USA - YL17G06_40 | ecosystem: Environmental > Aquatic > Freshwater > Lake > Sediment | place: USA: Wyoming | collected... | reverse complement strand
CCTGACAAGCTATCATAGTCCGCAGGACGGAGGGACCGTGTCTCGAAACTGCCGGCTGATCGAAGTCAGCCACGTCATCGAAGAGGGAATGAAGACCTACCCGGGCCTGCCCGAGCCGCGCGCCCAAGTACTGCTGGACTACCAGGACTCCCGCCCCCGCTACCAAAACCAGGCCGAGTTCTTCATCGCCTCTCTCGGCCTGTGCGGCAATACGGGCACCTATGTGGACTCGCCGCGGCACCGTTTTCGCGGCGCCACCGACCTGGCAGGCCTTCCCTTGAGCTCGCTGGCCCACCTGCCCGCAGTCCTCATCGACGCCACCCGCAACCCTGGCCGCGGCATCGGCCCGGAGGCCTTCTCCGGATCTGTCCTGAACGGCTGCGCGGCCCTCTTCCACACCGGCTGGTCCGAGCACTGGCGCACCGAGCGCTACTTCGACCCGAATCCGTTTCTCACCGCCGAGGCCTGCGACGCCCTGCTCGAAGCCGGCGTGAAGTTCGTCGGAATCGACTCGCTGAATATCGATGACATCCTGGATCCCTCGCGACCCGCGCACACCAAACTGCTGGGGGCCGGAGTCCCCGTCTGCGAGCACATGACCAACCTGGCCGCGGTTCCCCCTCAAGGCGGCTTCCTCCACGCCGTGCCCATTGCCTGGGCGGGTGGCGCCAGCTTCCCGGTGCGCGCCTACGTGATCGAATTTCGCTAGACTGTCCATGTTGCGCAACTTGACTCTAACCCGGCTTCGCCGCTTCTCGCAGGTCCTCTTCTTCGCCCTGTTTCTGTTCCTGCTTGCGAAGACCGAATTTCGCGGCTCCCTCCGCAGCGGCGCAGGGGACCTCCGCCTGCCCTACCCGGTGAGCCTGTTCCTCGAAGCCGACCCCCTGGTGGCCATCTCGAATGTGCTTTCCACCGGCGCTCTCTACCGAGGCCTCCTGTGGTGCCTGGTCATCCTCATCCCCACCTTCTTTCTGGGCCGCTTCTTCTGCGGCTGGATCTGCCCGCTCGGAACGCTCAACCACTTCTTCAGCGACTTCAAGTCCGAAAAGAAGCGCGGCCCCAGACTCCTGGAGTCCAACCGCTACAAGCGCTGGCAGACCCTCAAGTACTACCTGCTCATCGCTTTGCTGGCCTCCGCCCTGTTCGGAACCGGGCTGCTGCTCATCCTGGACCCCATCTCCCTGACGGTCCGCTCTCTGGCGCTCTCGATTCTGCCGGGCCTCAACTACGCCTTCAATGCGCTGTTCGACTTCCTCTACCACAGCCAGGTCCCGGGCCTGCGCTTCACCGCCGATGCCATCCATTTCCTGCTCCAGGACACCCTGCTCAGTTTCAAGCAGCCCTATTTCCGCCAGGGATTCTTCCTGGGCCTGATCTTCATCATCATCCTGGCGCTCAATTTCCGGATCACGCGCTTCTGGTGCCGGGCGCTGTGCCCGCTGGGAGGCTTGCTGGGCGCCGTCTCCCGCTGGTCCATCCTGGGGCTGGACAAACACCCCAGCCACTGCGAGGACTGCAACCGCTGCCTGCTGCACTGCCAGGGCGGAGACGATCCCATCCCGGGCGCGCTCTGGCGCAAGGCCGAATGCCATCTCTGCTTCAACTGCGTGGGCGACTGCCCGGAAGGCGGCCTCCAATTCAAATTCTTCCCTTCGGCCGCCACCACTGTGGTCGGCCCCAACCTCCAGCGCCGCAAGGCGCTCACCAGCCTGGCCGCCGGAGCAGCCGCGCTTCCGCTTCTCCGCAGCGCCACCGGACTGATCGCCGAACGTGACGACCGGCTCGTCCGGCCCCCCGGCGCTTTGGATGAGGCCAGCTTTCTCGCGCGCTGCATCCGCTGCGGCGAATGCATGAAAGTCTGCCCCAACAATGCCTTGCATCCCAGCCTAGCCCAGGCCGGTCTGGAGGGTCTCTGGACCCCCGTGGTGGTGCCCCGCATCGGTTACTGCGAACCCAGTTGCGTGCTCTGCGGCCAGGTCTGCCCCACGGGTGCCATCTTCGAGTTCACCGCCCGCGAGAAAGGCTGGGTCCTGGAACGCGCCGACAAGAGCCTGAAGCCCATCCGGCTGGGCATCGCCTTCTATGACCATGGGCGCTGCCTGCCCTGGTCCATGGCCACCGAGTGCATTGTTTGCGAGGAATGGTGTCCCACTTCCCCCAAGGCCATTTACCTGCGCCCCGTTGAGGTGGTGGACGCGCAAGGGAAAGTGAAACCGGTACGCCAGCCATACGTGGACCCGGAACGCTGCGTGGGCTGCGGCGCCTGCGAGTTCGCCTGCCCGGTCCAGGACCGCCCCGCCATCTACGTCACCAGCATCGGCGAGAGCCGCTCGAAAACCAATCAGATCCTGCTCCGGCGGTCCAAGAAAGGGTCCCCATCGCAACCCTCCGCGTTTTTCCCCGAGACCAACCAGGTCCCGGGCTGGGCCAAAACCGGCCAAACCCGCACCTTCGAGGCCGCCAATCTTTGGCAGTACATCAACGGAGGCGCCGACCGCTACGTCCGTGCTGGCGTCGAACGCACCCTGACCGCCGACTACCGCTATCAGGATAAAATCGACGCGGTGGCCGACATCTACGTCATGCGCGCCCCGGAAGGCGCCCGCAAGATCCTCGAAGGGGAACCCGCTACCGGCAGCCGGCCCGTCGGGCTCGGTGAGGCCGGACGGCTGTATGGCGCAAGTCTAACCTTCTCGAAAGGCCCCTACTTCGTGCGCCTCGTCGCCTACCAGGACGCACCCCAGGTGGGCCAGGCCCTGGTCGAGTTGGCTCGCGCCATCGAGAAGAATCTGAACTGAAAGGGGGTACGACAACATGCAACGTCGCCACTTCATCCGGACTTCCACCGCGGCAGTGGTTGCGGGCCTTCGAGTCTCGACCGCCGCGGAGGCCATCCAGGAAGCTGCCCGCAAGGTCGGCAGTCTGCCGCGCCGCAAGCTGGGCAGCGGCGCCCGCGAGATTTCCGTCCTGATCGGCGCCGGCGACTGGGCCTCCGAAGCGGTCGAGGCCGGCATCCTCTCCGGCATCAACTTCTGGCACCGGGCGGATGAATGGAGATCCCCGCCTAAGGCCATTCTGAAGGACCGCGAGGCGTACTACTGCACGGTCTGCGTGGACCGCGTGCGCGGCAACCACGAATCCGGGCAGATCGACGCCGAGGCCCACTACCAGTTCGTCCGCCAGACCGTCAAACGAACCGGGCTGCGCTACTTCGACGACATGCAGTTCCATTTCGGCTATCACAGCGTCGCCGAGCTCAAAAACGACCGCGCCTTCATCCGGGCTTTCGAGCGCCTCAAAAAGGAAGGCCTGGTGCTCCATCTCTGCCTTTCCCAGCACAGCTATGACGGCAACCTGAGGGTCCCCGGCGGCGAGAGCGCTCCGGAAATCCTGACCGCCGTGGTCGAGGACGGCTTGTACGAGCACGCCCAGCCCGTCTATTCCTATGGCGACACCAAGGCCATAAACGACTTCCTGGCCCTGGCCAAGCGCAAAGGCTTCGGTACTGTCGCCATGAAGACTGCCACGGGCGTCGGGCGCATGTTGCAGGACCGCGCGTTCATGAAGAACTTCCCGGCCGGCACTACCCCCTATCACGCCCTGGCGCGCTGGCTCACCACCCGCGCCCAGCTCGACGCCGCGGTTATCCGCATCAACAGCCTCAGCCAGTTCGTGGACACCTGCTCGGCGGCGGGCAAAGACCTGCGCGCCGCGGACGAGCGGGCCATCCAGCAGATGTCCGCCTACGCGGACCGCGAAGCCTGCCGGCTCTGCAACCAGTGCCTCCCGCATTGCCGCCAGCGACTGCCCATCGCCGACATCCTGCGCTTCGAACGCTACGCCGCCGACTACGGAGACCTGGACCGCGCCCGCCGCCTCTACGCCCAACTGGACCGCCAGGCCAGCTCATGCACTGCCTGCGGCACGTGCTTGTCCCACTGCCCCCAAGGCCTCCGCATCCCCGACAAGCTCGCCGCCGCCCACCGCCTCCTGAAACCGGGGACAGGCTGCGTGTTCCCCGGTTTGCAGGGGAACACGTAGCTAAGGAGACCCTTATGAGGTTCTTATCCCACGGCGCCCTGGCAGCGCTCGTCCTCATCTCTCACGCCACTGCCCAGGCCCCGGTCAAGATCGTCGTGACCAATGATCTGGTCCGGGAGCGCTTCCGCGGCGTGGGCTTTCACGGCCAGTTGTTCCTGGACTCGGCCACGCCCGAGTATTGGGATCAGGTGATTGCCAAACGCTGGCGTGAGCTGAACCCCGGGTTCGCCCGGGTCTTCCACAACTGGGCGCGGGGGAACAAGGGCGTGCGCGACCCCCAGGCCCTGGAGACGCTGGCCCGCGAACTGGTGTTCATGAAGCAATCGACAGACACCGAGGTGTATCTCACCACCGGCTCGCCCAAGATCACCACGCCAGGTCAGGAGCGCCGGGACTATGCGCGCGCCGTGGCCGATGAAATCGAGTACCTGCTTCAGAAAGGCGCCACCAACCTGAAGTTCTACGGCTCGAGCAACGAGCTGACCCTGCGTACCTGGGGCGACCTAAACAGGGATCTGCCCACTTACCGGGACTACCACCGGCACCTCTTTGACGAGTTCCGCATGCGCAGTCTTCCCGTGAAGCTTCTGGCCACGGATGCCTCGCCGGTTAGTTACTGGAATTCCCTTCAGTGGGCCGCGGAAAACATGGATGGCATTACGGACGTCTATGGAGGTCATCACTATGCGACGAAGCAGCCCGCCGACGACCTGGAGTTCTACGACTGGTTCTTGGAGCGGTGCACCTGGGCCGTCGGACTTGCCAGGTCCAAGGGAAAAGACTTCATCCTCGGCGAATTCGGGCCCGGCCAGTATCAGGAATTGCGCTGGGGAAAACGATGGGATACTCCCGAAGCCTTCGGCACGCCGATGGAGCCGCAGGCCGGCCTGCAAACCGCCGAGGCAGCGCTCGCCTCCATCAACGCCGGCGTCTACGCCATGGGATATTGGACCTTCACGGATTACCCCGACCGCCCCGGACAGGGCATCAACCAGTGGGGCCTGTTCAAATCGATGGCCGGCGGCGCTGTCACGCGGGCGCCCTATTACTGCTACGGCTTGCTGACCAAGTTCTTCCGCGGTCCGGCCAGTGTTTACCGGGTTTCGACCTCCGCCGGGAAGCTGCACGCGGCGGCGGTCCAGCGCGAGGCAGACCAAGCATGGTCCATTGCGGTGATTAATCGCGAAACCCACGCCGTGGCGGTGGCGATCACGCTGGCCGCCAACCCCGGCAAGCTTTTTCGCAGGTACCTCTACGATACCGCGCACGTTCCGGTGACCGAGGATGGGGACTTACAGGAGCCCTCCGGCAAGCTGGCCGCCAGAGACGGAGAGTTGAACGACACCGTGCCGGCTAACAGCATGGTGGTCTATACGACGGCCTATGACGACGATCCGCCGGCGCCGGTTCAGGGCCTCGAAGTCAGGCCCGCGGGCAAGTCCGAAGGCCTGCCCTCGGATGCCAAACGCCTCACCTGGAAGCCGAACACCGAGAGCGACCTGTGTTACTACCGCATCTACCACAACAACCTCCGAATCGGCTCGGCCGTGGCGACTGAGTTCGTCGTCGCCGGCCCCGATCGCTGGCGGTCGGGTCCCTACTCGGTGGTTGCGGTGGATACTTCCGGCAACCCCAGCAGGCCCTGATTCCGGCGGCCCCCGCAGACTGAGGCATGACACCCAGGTGTGCTACAGTGTATCGCGCGACCTCAGGAGGTAGCATGCATCGAAGAACTTTTCTGCGCCATTTCGGCCTGGCCGCGCCCGCCTCGCTTGCGGCCCAGCAACAGCGCACGGCTGACCCGCGCCTTGCGAAACTCACGCCCGGCCCAAAACCCGCCATCGCCGTGAATCATCTCGGTTTCATGCCCAAGGCCAGGAAGTCCGTCCTCTACCGGCTTTCCGGGCCCGCCGCTCCGTCAGAGTTCACCATCCGGGAGATCGGCAGCGTCACTCCTCCGTTTCGCATCACGCGCCCTCTGACCCGGGTTCCCTCGGATCTCGGCGACTGCGTCGTGGGAGACTTCACCGAGGTCGAGCGCGAGGGGATGTATCAGATCACCATAAGTGATGAAGGCTCCGTGCCGTTCTTCATCCGCCCGGACGTATGGCGGCGCACGCTGCCCAAGGCCTTCAACTTCTACCCGCAGAAGCGTTGCGGGATCGCCGTGCCGAACGTCCATCCTGCCTGCCACCTGGATGATGCCCGCAGGCGCGACAACGGGCAACATATCGACGTCACCGGCGGCTGGCACGACGCCGGCGACCTTCGCAAGTGGATGACTTCTGCCCTGCTGAGCGGCGCGGCGCTCTCGAATCTGGTGCGCAATCTCGGAGAAGCCTGGAACCTCGATGGTTGCGGGCTTGCGCCTGTGCTGGACGAGATCAAATGGGGCAACCGTTACTGGCGGAAAATGCAGGATACCGACGGGCGTGTTTTTAACGATGCCGCCGGGGGCCTGGGAGGCGACAACAGCGACAACCATTGGACCGACAACCTCATCGGAAACGCGGACGACCGTTACATCAATCCCTCCAAGCCCAATCTGGTGCAGGCGCAGTTTGTCACCGTGCAGGCGCTGCTGTCGCAGATTTATCGGAAGACGGATCCGGGCTACGGGCAGGCTTGCCTTCCGGCGGCACTGCGGTGCTGGAACGCCAACACACCCGGAAACGATGCCCTGGGGCTGGGCTGGTGGGTGCTGGCGGCCTTGGAACTCTACCGCGCCTCCGGCCAGAATCAGTGGGCCGGGCAAACCGCCAGCCTGGCCGCCCGGCTCCTCGCGCTTCAGAACAGGGATTACATCGGAAACCAGAAAGTGGTCCGCGGTTTCTGGCGCACCTCTGAGCAAAACCCGGCGCCCCTGGTGCACCACTGCTTTCCCGGAATCCCGGCCATTGCTCTGATGGAGGCGGCGAAGGGTATGCCGGACCACCCGGACGCACAGCGGTGGCGCGACGCCGTGCGCTTGTACCTGGACGAGTACGTGCTGCCGCTCGCCAGCCGCAACGCCTATCGAATCATGCCCTTTGGCATCTTCAGCGGTTCGCCTTCGGCCGAACGTTATCGCCCGCTGGCCGGCGAGCTGACCTACCGCTACTTCATGCCCGTCGCCCGGGGGTCGCATGGCTTGACCTCCCATTTCGAGAGCTTCGCGGCCATGCTCGCCATGGCCGGCCAGGCCTTCCGGAAGACGGAGTACACGGATCTCGCCTACCGGCAACTCGAGTGGGTGATGGGCGCCAATCCTTTCGGAGCGTGCCTGATGAGTGGCGAAGGAATGCGCAATCCGTATCCGCACTCGCGCTACGAAGGCCTGACCGTGGGCGCCATCATGAACGGCATGGGCGGCAACGAGAACGACGATCCCCTGCTGGACATGGACTACGGTTTCGACTGGCACACCACCGAATACTGGCAGCCCCACAATGCCTGGTACCTTTGGACCCATTCCCTCCTGGAAGGGCGTTGGGCCTGACGCCGCGTGGGCCAGCCGCCTGTATGCTGTATCATATCTGAGCGCCACCAAAGGAGGCCCTTCTATGCGTTTACTTACCAGGACCAGTGCGATTTTGCTGGCTCTTTCCGTTTCCTTGTGCGGCAAGGTGGTGGTCTTCTGGCAGCAGGGATTCCCGGCGGTGGAATCCGAGGCGCCGCCACGGGAGGCGCTCGAGCGCACGCTGGGCCCCATGCAGCCCGTCTTTGTGGGCCTGGATGAACTGGCCAAACCGGAGACCCTGGCGGGCGCCGATCTGCTGGTGCTGCCGTATGGGTCGGCGTTTCCCGCCGACGCCTGGGCCCGAATCCAGCAATATCTCCGGGGCGGCGGCCATCTGCTGAATCTGGGAGGGCGCCCGTTCTTCGTCCCGGTGTGCCGCGAGCAGGGCGCATTCACCGCCGGGCGCGTGCAGAACACCTATGCCCGCAGCCTGGGAATCCGCCACAGCTACCAGGCCCCACAAACGGATTTTTCCAGCTTCGCCTGGGACGAAGATCATTTCTTCCTCGCCAAAACCGAAGTGCGGGCGCGGCGCGCCTTCGTCCTGCACGGAGGCGGGCGCGGGCTGGGCTTCCTGCTCGACGCAAAAAGTGAGAAAGTGGCGGCCGCGGCCACCAGCCGCGACTCCTCCGGAAGGGGTGGGCGCCGCGGCGGGTCCTCGGCTTCGGCGGGGCGGCAGGTTTACGCGACCTTCGAGCCCCTGCCCGGCTACTGGGCTTCCGCGGCCGGCCTCGCCTTCCTCCGCGAAACCGCGCAATACGCCGCGCAAAACCCCACCATGCTGTGGCTCGAGGTGCATAACCCCACCGTCGCTGAGGGAGAGACTCCCCAGGTGGTCGTGCATCTAAGCAGCCCGAGGCAGCCCGGCTCGGCGGAACCGCAGCGGGGCGCCGTGCGTGTCGAGCTGCTTTTCCGGGACAAGATCATCGACACCGCCCGGCTGGAATATGCCGGCGGCGCCATGGCCGCCAACGTGGTCTTCCCCAAGGCCCTCTCTCCGGGCCTGTACGTCCTCCGAGGCATCTACGAAGAGAACGGCAAGATCCTCGAGGTCTACCGGACCGGCTTCTGGTCGCGAGATGCCAAGCTGCTCTCCAGCGGAGACCGGATCGGGGTCAACCGCGACTACTTCACCAAGAACGGCGCGCCGTTTGTGCCCTTCGGCGTGAATTACTTCTCCGGCGACCGCTACACTAACGGCTTCTGGGTGGGAGGCAACCTGGCCGGCAACGCCTATGCCTGGGATCGGGACTTCGCCGAGATGGAGCGCTGCCACATCGTTTTCGTGCGCACCGGCGTCTGGCTGAATCACGCCGACTATCTCGACCGGGTCACCGGCGGCGCTTCCGAGCGCTTCCTGCGCGCCGTCGAGGCCTACCTGCACTCGGCTGCACACCATAACATCCAGGTGCATTTCACCTTTTTCGGTTTCGACCCGCAGACCGTGCGGCCCTCGTCCGGGCGCATGCCTGCCACGCTCGGGCCGGGTTCGAATCCCTACACGGACCCGGTGGCTATCCAGGCGCAGAAGGAATACGTCTTCTCGATTGCGAGCCGCTTCAAAGACGTTCCGTTCCTGAGCTGGGACCTGATCAACGAGCCCACCTTCTCGAACCCGGAAAAGCACTTCAGCGGCAACGTGCCCAACGGCGATCCCACCGAGCTTGCCGCCTGGAACCGCTGGCTCGAGCAGCGCTACGGAACGGCTGCCAAACTGGCCGATGCCTGGGGGGTCACCCCGGAGGAAGTGCGCGGCTTCGGCAGCATCCCCCTGCCCGACGCCGCGGATCTGAACGCGCGGCGCGGCGGCTCCAGCCGGGCCGTGCGGGCGCTGGATTACAACCTGTTCGCGCAGGACATGTTCAATCGTTGGGCCGCGGAAATGATCTCCGCCATTCGCGCCGCGGGCAGCAAGGGCCTGGTCACTGTCGGCCAGGACGAGGGCGGAGTGACCAACCGCGTGCTCAACCAGTTCTATGGCAGCTCGGGCGTGGACTTCACGGTGAATCACACCTGGTGGCAGGATGACGCCCTGTTGTGGGATTCGGTGGTGGCCAAGCGTTCCGATATGCCCAACCTGATCGGCGAAACCGGCGTGCAGCCGGTCACGCAGATGGATGACGGCGCGCGGCAGGATGAGATCAACGCCTCTGCGCTGGGAGAGCGCAAGCTGGCCCTCGGCTTCGCCGCCGCCAACAGCGGGGGTGCGCTGCATTGGCAGTGGCAAAGCGGAGACACCGAAGGGCAGAACCGCGGCGACGGCTCCAACAAACTCTTGCGGGACCGGCTGGCGGCCCTGGGCGCTTTTGCGCAGCAGGTCCGCCCCTTCCTGACGCGCGCCCAACCCCCCGAAGTGGCCATCGTGCTGCCGCAATCGCTCCAGCTTTCGGCCTACAACCGCATGGCGCTGGAAGCCCAGCAGAAGAGCGTGCGGGCGCTCTACCACCAGGCCCGGGCCGCCGCCTACGCGGTGGGCGAGTACCAGCTCGATTTGCTGGGCAATCCCAAGCTCATGATCCTGCCCGCACCCTGGGTGCTGAGCCAGCCGGCGTGGGAGAAACTGCTGGCCAAGGTCCGCGACGGCGCGGTCCTGCTGGTGTCGGGGCGCATCGACCTCGACGAGCACTTTCAGCCCCGCGAGCGGGTGCGGGAGCTGGGCATCGGCTACCAGCCCGGCGCTCTGCTCACCCGCGAGAACCCCATCGAGTGGGCCGGACAGCGCGCCTGGCTCAGTTACGCGGGCGACAAGTGTACCCTGCTGGACCGGGGCTCTCTGCCTTCGGGCCAGACCTACGCCGAGAAAGCCCTTGGCAAGGGCAAGGTCCTGTATTTCGCCCTGCCGCTCGAGCTCAACGAGAATCTCGCGGCCGTCGGTGCGGTCTACCGCTTCGCTCTCGAGCAGGCCGGGGTGCGGCCCGTTTACACCACCGACAGCGACGATCCGGGCATGCTGATCTGCCCCACCCGCCTCGAAGGCGGCACTCTCTACGTGCTCACATCGGAGTCATCCTCCGAGCGCCCGCTCTCATTTCGCGACCTGGCCAGCGGCCGCGACTTCCAGGTGAAGCTGCCGCCGGGACGCGCCGCCCTCCTCCTGGTAACCAACAAAGGCGAGGTGGCCGCCCGTTACAACTGGGCGAGCCAGTAAGGCGGACCCCAGCTCCGCGGGGTCCTGATGACCGCCTAGGCGGTCCGGGAAGCCTGCCGCATCTGCAACGAATGCCTCCCGCACTGCCGGCAGCAACTGCCCATCGCCGACATCCTGCGCTTCCACCGCTACGCCGCCGATTACGGAGACCTGGACCGCGCCCGGCGCCTCTACGCCCAACTGGACCGCCAGGTCAGCTCATGCGCCGCCTGCGGCGCCTGCTTGTCCCACTGCCCCCAGGGCCTCCGGATTCCAAACAAACTGGCCGCCGCCCACCGCCTCCTGGGCTAGTGGGGTGATTCCCATTCCTCGGCGTTGAACTGCGCAAGGGGATCGGTCCGGAAGACTGGACAGACCAGGCTCCTCTTGGGGGGCCGCTGGGGTGACCTGGATGGGAAGCTGCTGAAGACCAGGCAGGAAATAATTACGTGGGAAAGGTTGAAGTTTAGGCGGTCAGGTGTATAATTGCACCTATCTAGGAGCCCAAGAGGGCAATTCCGGCATAATACTTCCTCTCCAGAGGTGGGGAGCATGCAGGGAAAATGCTTCTCCCACTACCGCGTCCTCGACAAGCTTGGCGAGGGCGGAATGGGTGTGGTCTACGCGGCCGAAGACACCCTCCTGGGCCGCCGGGTGGCGATCAAGTTTCCCACCGCTACCCCTGGCCATCAGAGCCAGCTCTTGAGCGAGGCGCGTGCCGCGTCGGCGTTGAATCATCCGAACATCGCCGCCATTTATGACTGCGGCGAGTACGAGGGCCGTCCCTATGTCGTGATGGAGCTGGTGGAAGGCCGGAGCCTGAGCGACCTCCTGCGGGAAGGGCCACTCCCTGTTGTGCGCTCGGTGGAAATCGTGGCTCAGGTAGCCGAGGCCCTTTGCGAGGCCCATAACCGGCGCATCATCCACCGGGACATCAAGCCCTCCAACATCAGGATCAACCAGCGCGGCGCGGTGAAGGTCGTGGATTTCGGGCTGGCCAAGGAGCTGCGGGCGCGGTTCGCGGCCGCCGGTGCAACTACCGGGAGCACCACCGCCACGTTCGAGGGTGCTCTCAGGGGGACGCCCCCGTATATGTCGCCCGAGCAGGCAAAAGGATACGGCGGGGACGAGCGGAGCGACATTTTCTCACTGGGAGCGGTGCTCTACGAGTGCCTGGCAGGCCGGCCGGCATTCACCGGAGCCAGCCACGTCGAGGTCCTCTCGCAGGTGCTGCACGTGGACCCGCCGCCCATACCGCAGTCAAGGCCCGAGGTGCCGCCCGAGCTGGATTGGATCACACGGAAGGCGCTGGCCAAGGCTCCCCACGACCGCTACCAGCAGGCCGTGGAGCTCCTGGCGGATCTCGAGGCGGCACGCTCCACGCTCACCCAGACCAGCGGAGGCCGGCACACAACGCCGCCGCCAACGCCCGCGCCCGCCGGCCCCAAACTGCGTCGCACGGCCGCCCTGTCGGCACTGGCTGTTCTCGCTTTGGCGCTGGTGGGCGGCTGGCTTGTGCGGCCGCGAGCGGCCTATGAACCCAGCCCGGACGCACTGCGCTGGTTTCAGGAAGGCACCAACGCGCTCCGCGACGGGACACACTACAAGGCCAGCAGGGCCCTGGAGCGGGCCGTCCAACTCGACGACCGCTTCGTACTTGCGCGCGCGCGCCTGGCCGAATCCTGGAACGAACTGGATGACACCACCAGGGCCCAGGAGCAGATGTTGAAAGCCGTCGGAGCCGAAGCCGGGCGGCCGCGGATGCCGCGCCAGGATGAGCTGACCGTCCAGGCTATCCATCGCACATTGACCCATGACTTCGCGGGGGCGGTCAGCATCTATCGGGAGATCTTGCAGCAGGCTCCGGAGGCCGGAAAAGCGGATGTTTATCTGGACTTGGGCCGGGCATACGAAAAGGGCGAAAGGATCGCCGAGGCCATCAAGAGTTACCTGGAAGCGATCCAACGCTCCCCTCAATACGCCGCCGCCCACTTGCGGTTAGGAATCCTCTACGCGCGCAAGCAGGAGCAGGCGGAAGCCGAGGCTGCGTTCGGGCATGCGGAGTTACTGTATCAAACACTGAGCAACCTCGAAGGACAAACCGAGGTGCTCTACCAGCGCAGCGTGGTGGCCAACAAGCTCGGACACCTCAACGAGGCAAGCTCGCTCCTGGAGAAATTGCTGGAAAAGGGCGGCGCTGGGGCGAACCCGCAACAGCAGATTAAGGCTCTGCTGCAATTGAGCAGTGTGGTGCATCGGAAGGGCGACACAGCAAAGGCCGAAACCTTGGCCAGTGAGGCGATCAAACTGGCGGGCAGCAACGGTCTGGAGCCACTGATCACACGAGGTCTGGTGGACCTGGGCAGCGTCCACCTGGTCCGCGGCGACCGGCAACGGGCCGAGACGTGCTTCCGGCAGTCCCTGGAGTCTGCGCAACGCCTCAAGTCGCCGCGGAACGAGGCGCGGGCGCTGCTGTCTCTGGGGAGCCTGCGAATCCAGTATAGGGAACTTGACGAGGGGACTCGGTACGTGGAAAAGGGACTGGCTTTCTACGAGAAGGGCGGGTATCAGAACGAGAAGTCGGAGGCGCTGCTTTTGCTCGGACGGGCCCGGCGGGACCTGGGCGATTTCGATGGGGCGCTCCACGCGTTCAAGCAGCAGCTCGAGCTGGCCGGCAAGCCTGACGATCTTTCTCGGTTGGGCTTCGCCCAGGAGGGCATGGGTACGGTACTTCTCTACCAGGAGAGGTTTCCCGAGGCGCTCGCCCAGTTTCAGGCCAGGTGCGCCAGTTCCAAACCCAGGGGAGACGATCAGGGCGCAGCTTACGGGCTGGCGTACTCCGGCAGAGTCCTCTGGCATCTCGGTCGTTACAAGGAAGCGGACGCGGCCCTGGCGGAAGCAATGGAATTCGCGACGCGGCCCGGAGGTCTCGGCGGGCTCGCCAAGGAAGTCGCACAGTACCGCGCCGAAATGGCACTCACCCAGAGGCAGTATCTGAAGGCCCGGGAGGGAGCCCAAGAGCTGCTTTCAACCTTGCGGGAAGCCCCAGGACAGTCGGATGTCGAGATACTGACTGAGGCCAAACGAATCCTGGGGGTTGCGCAACTGTTCTCGGGCGCCCGAGGGCAAGGCGGGACCTCCTGCAAGGAAGCGCTGGATTCGGCCGAGAAATCGGGAATTCCGAGACTCGTTTCCAAGGCCTTTCTGGGCTACGCCGAAGCCCTGCTGGAAAACGGCCACGCAGCAAAGGCTCTCCAGACCGCCCGCTCCGCCCAGGAACAGTTTGTGGGCGCCGGGCAGAAAGAGTCTGAGGCACGGGCCTGGCTGATCGCGGCTCGCGCCGCCCGGGTCTCTGGAGACCTTCCCGCCGCCAGGGAGTTCGCCGGCAAGGCGAGCCAGTCGCTCGCTGCCCTCCAAACAACGTGGACTCCAGAAGACCGCAAGACCTATGACTCCCGCCCGGATGTCCGGCACTGGCGGAGCCAAATCCAACGAACTCTAGCCGGACAGTAAAGCAATCTGAGGAGGAACTCAAATGCCAAATGGAAATGGAATTGGAAGGGATGACACTCCGATCACGATTTCCGATAGCTCGCCGCTCAGGCTCCGCTCCAGGCTTCAGTGGGCCAAGTACGACCCTAAGGAAGTCGTACCGCTAACGCGTGAGGTGGACCGTAGCGTCACGCTCGTGAGTGTCATGGTGAACGGCCAACAGCTTGGACCGATCAAGTTCAACAAACAGATGTGCGAAGTTGATATCACCTACGGCGATATCAAGCTTGCGGTGAAAACGAATCCTGAGGGTGGAATGTTGCGGGTAAGGTCGGGACCGCGAGAGTTCGCGACAGACTACGTCCACTCCATTGAAAAGGACGGCTTTATTTACACGGCCGAACGTGAGAATGCGTTCATCAGCCGCGTGGGGGTCAAGCAGAACGGCAGAGTACTGCTGGATGAAAACTGGGAGACGCCTGGGGAAAAGGAAATCACAATCCACTATGCATTGCCAGCCGCCCCAAAGAAATAACACTCAAGGCGGCGCTTGACCATGCGCCGCAGGCGCATCTCGCTCAACGGATGAGGTGGTCCAGAGACTCTCTCCGGCGAGAATACGCTCGATAAGTGTTGTCTCGATCTGGCAGAGGATGCAGCACCGTCCTCCGGTCAGCCGGGCCCCTGCCCGGCCCCCGACGTGCTATAACGGAATCTGAAAGCCGAAGTTCCCGCGAACTCCCCGAGGCTGCCCGTGGATCACAAACTGGGCACGAGTCGCCGTCATCTCCTGCGCATGTGTTCCGCAGGCCTGTGGCCTGCGCCACCGCCCAAATCCAAGGTCGTCATCGCGCGGGACCCGATGCTCCGCAGCCCCGCAGGCAGCCTCCTGAAACTGCTGGACCGCGCCATGCAGTCCTTCTTTGACCGCAACTCTCCCCTCGAGGCCTGGCGCCGCCTGGTGCGGCCCGGCGAGGTGGTGGGCCTCAAGGTCAACTGCCTGGCCGGCAAAGGCGCCTCGACCAGCGTGGCGCTGGTGGAGGCGATCTGCGAGCGCCTCCAGCAGGCCGGCATCCCGGCCAAAGATATTGTCATCTGGGACCGCCTCAACGCCGACCTGGAAAGCGCCGGGTTCCGCCCCACCTCCGCACGGCAACGCATCCGCTCGATGGGCAACGACGAACTCGGCTACGAGGACGATCTCGAAACCTTCGGCAGCGCCGCCAGCCTTCTCTCCCGGACCCTCACCCAGGTCTGCCACGCCGTCATCAATCTGCCCGTGCTCAAGGATCATGGCATCGTCGGCGTCACCATGGCCCTGAAGAACCTGTTCGGCGCCATCCACAACCCCAACAAGTACCACCTCAATGCAGGCGACCCCTACGTGGCGGACGTCAACATGTTCCCCCCCATCCGCCAGAAAGTCCGGCTCACCATCTGCGAGGCCATCACCGCCCAGTACGAGGGCGGGCCTTCCTACATGCCCCAGTGGACCTGGCCGTACAATGGTCTTATCGTGGCCCGCGATCCCGTAGCTCTGGACTACACCGGCTGGCAGATCATCGAGCGCCAGCGCGCCGCCAAGGGCATGAAATCTCTCAAGGCGCTGGCGCGCGAGCCCCGATACATCGCCACGGCCGCCGATCCGGCCCACCGCCTGGGGACCAACGCCCCACTTCAGATTGACCGCGTCGAGGCGCCATGAACCGCAGAAGCTTCCTCAAGCTGGCCCCGTTTCCCTGCCTGGGAGCCGAGACCGACGCGCAATTCATCGTCGAAGCCCAGTTCTACGAAAAGCTGCCTTACAAGAAGATCAAGTGCAAGCTCTGTCCCCGCGAGTGCGTCATCGACGACCGCGAGCGCGGCTACTGCGGCGTGCGCGAAAACCGCGGCGGCGTTTACTACACCCTGGTCCACTCCCGGGTGTGCGCTTTCCATGTCGATCCCATCGAGAAGAAACCCTTCTTCCATTTCCTTCCCGGCTCCCTGGCCTACTCGCTGGCCACCGCGGGCTGCAACGTGAACTGCAAGATGTGCCAGAACTGGGAGATCTCCCAGGTCCGCCCCGAGCAGGTTCGCAACATCTACTTGCCGCCCCGCAAGCTGGCCGCCTTGGCCAAGCAGGAGGATTGTGCCAGCATTGCCTACACCTACAGCGAACCGGTCATTTTCTTCGAGTACATGCTGGACGCCGCCGACGCCGGCCACGCTGCGGGAGTCAAAAGCGCGGTGGTCACCGGTGGATACGTCCAGGAGGAACCTCTCAAGAAGCTCTGCCAGCGCGTGGATGCCATCAAGGTGGACCTGAAAGCCTTCTCCCAGAAGTTCTACACCGAGGTGGTCAACGGTGAGCTGAAACCCGTCCTCAACGCCCTGGTGACCTTGCGCAAGCTGGGCATGTGGACCGAGATCGTCTACCTGGTGGTGCCCACCCTCAACGACAGCGAGCAGGAATTCAAAGGCCTGGCCCGCTGGGTGAAATCCGAGCTCGGCGTGGACGTGCCGCTCCACTTCTCGCGCTTCCATCCCATGTACCTGTTGAAGAACCTGCCGCCCACGCCTTTGGAGACCCTCGAGCGGGCCAAAGCCGCCGCTGACGCCGAAGGACTCCACTACGTTTACATCGGCAACGTCCCCGGCCATCCCGCCGAGAAAACCTACTGTCCCAAGTGCCGCCGCGTGGTGGTGGACCGCGTGGGCTTCAGTGTCGAGAGCAATCACCTCCGCAAAGGTAAGTGCCGGTTTTGCCAGCAATCCATCGCCGGCGTATGGGGAACTTGACATGAAACGCCAATCGATTCTCCTTCTCCTCCTTTTCACGATTTGCCTCATCGCATCCGCCCTCCTTCTCGCGCCCCAGAAAGAAAGGGTCCACTCGCCCGCCGTCGCCGGGGCCTTCTACCCCGCGGATCCCAAGGAACTCACCAAGATGGTGGACGAGTTCCTGGCGCGGGCCCCGGCCGCTGCCATCAAGGATCCCATCCAGGCCCTGATTGTGCCTCACGCCGGCTACGTCTATTCCGGCGGCGTGGCGGCGCACGCCTACGCGCAACTGAAGGGCCGGAAACCCGAGCGCGTGGTGGTGGTCTCACCCTCGCACGTCGAGGCTTTCAATTTCGCCGCAGTCTACGACGGCGACGCCTACGCCACGCCCCTGGGCAGCATCCCGGTGGACAAAGCCTTCGCCGCCAAACTGGCCGCCCAGAGCCCGCTCATCAAGCTCTCCAGTCGCGGCCACACCTCTTCCGGCGGCCAGAGCGAACATGCCCTGGAAGTGCAGCTCCCCTTCTTGCAGCGCGTGCTGGGCCAGTTCAAGCTCGTCCCCATCATCATGGGCGAGCAGAACTATGAGACCTGCCGCGTTCTGGGCGTCGCGCTCGCCAAGCTGGCTCAGGGCACTGACACCCTGCTGGTCGCCAGCTCCGACCTCTCGCATTTCCATCCTTACGACGACGCCGTCAAGCTGGACCACAAGACCCTCCAGGCCATCCAGGAATGGGACTACATGGGCATGTCCCGCAACTTCGAAGCCCGCGTCTGGGAGGCCTGCGGCGGCGGTCCCATCATCGCCGTCATGATCGCCGCCGAGCGCCTGGGCGCTACCCAGGCCACGCTGCTCAAGTACGCCAACTCCGGCGATGTGACCGGCGACCGCAGCCGGGTGGTCGGCTATGGCGCCGTGGTCCTCATCAAGCAGCCCAAGCCGCGCGCTTCCGACGGCCCGCAGTTCACCCTCACCGAGCCGGAAAAACAAGAGCTGCTCACCATCGCCAGGAAGGCCGTCGAAACGGCCGTGCGGGACCGCAAGCTGTACCAGTACCCGGCGGCCCCATCCGACTCCCTCATGCAGGAGCGCGGCGCCTTCGTCACTCTCAAGAAGAAAGGCCAACTGCGCGGCTGCATCGGCTATGTGGCGGCCATGAAGCCGCTGTG
>Ga0315280_10005458_pt1 | contig 18093 bp, 14 predicted proteins | sample YL17G06_40_MG_FD_203697 | JGI IMG/M metagenome (GOLD analysis project Ga0315280, IMG submission 203697) | Sediment microbial communities from Yellowstone Lake, YNP, Wyoming, USA - YL17G06_40 | ecosystem: Environmental > Aquatic > Freshwater > Lake > Sediment | place: USA: Wyoming | collected... | reverse complement strand
AGGGACCGTCTTCCCCGGCTGTTTCCGCCGCAGCGTGTTTGAAAAGGTGGGCCCGTTCAACGAGCAGCTCGTCCGGGCCGAAGATCGGGAGTTCAACCAGCGCCTGCGGGCCGCGGGCGGGAAGATCCTCCTGGACCCGTCGATCCATTGCACCTACTTCCCGCGCACGGACCTGCGGACCTACGTTCGCTACAGCGCGATCAACGGGTTCTGGGTGTTCTACGCCCAGCGTTTCACCGACGTCCGGATGGTCTCGCTGCGCAATGTCGTACCGCCGCTGTTCTTCCTCTGGCACTTGCTGGCGGCCGCCTGCGCGTGGCTCTGGCCTGCCCTGTTGCCGCTGGCGCTGGCGCCGATTGCCGCTTACTGGGTCATGAGCCTCGCGGTTTCGGCCTGGGTTGCACGGGCCCGCCGCAGTTGGCTTCTCTTGCCCTACCTGTTCCTCCTGTTCCCGGCGACCCACTATCCGTACGGGGCGGGCAGTCTGTGGGGCTGGCTCGCCGCGACACTCCGCCGGAAGTGCATCGCGCCTCAGCATCGCCCGGAGCCAGGAGGAGCAAGCGTCGAACGTCGAGCAACGAATGACGAAGGAATGTCGAACGTCGAATGTCGAATGTCGAAAGAATGACGAATGGGCGCTGAAGCGCAGTGTTGAAACGGGCCTTTGACATCCTCGTGAGCGCGGCCGGGCTGGCGATCCTTACGCCCCTGCTGTTCCTGGTGGCGGTTTGGGTCAAGCTCGATTCGCCCGGCCCGGCCTTCTATCGGGGCGTGCGGATCGGCCGCCACGGCAGGCCCTTCCGGATGTTCAAGTTCCGTTCGATGGTCATGGGCGCCGACCGGCTGGGAGGCGCGGTCACCGGGAGGCACGACCCGCGGCTCACCCGCGCAGGCCGACTCCTCCGCAAGTCCAAGCTCGACGAGCTGCCGCAGTTGATCAACGTGCTGGCCGGCGACATGAGTCTGGTGGGGCCGCGTCCCGAAGTGCCGGAGTACGTCGCGCTGTATACCGGAGAGGAGCGTCTGATCCTCTCCGTGCGCCCGGGGATCACCGACTACTCGTCCATCGAGTTCAGCGATCACCAGCAGTTGGTGGGCGACGCCGATCCGAAAGCGGTCTTCGAGTCCACGATCCTCCCCCGGAAGACGGCGCTGCGGCTGAAATACGTCCGCCAGCAATCGTTTCTCAACGACCTGCGGATCTTGGGGCGAACTGCTTGGGTGGTCCTCGGCAAGCCGCTCCGCCGGGGGAAGAGGCCGTCGCTTGAATGACCCGAGGGCGTGCTACGATCGAATTGCGCGTTTTCCTCCGACCCCGCTTGTGGCGGATAACGCCATAATCCCGGACCGATTCTTGCCGACTCCCACACCCGCCTGGTAGGTTATACTCTTATCAGCAGAACCATCATCAAGAGCATCATGCGCAACATGTCTGAGCAGAAGCTCCGCGAATTCTACCGTACCATGATCCTCATCCGCCTCGCCGAAGAGCGGATCGGCGAGCTCGTCGAGGCCGGCGAAGCTCGTTGCCCGTGCCACCTCTACATCGGGCAGGAGGCCATCGCCGCGGGCGTCTGCGCATCGCTGGGATTCGGCGATACGGTCTGGGGCACCCACCGTTCCCACGGGCATTACCTGGCGCAGGGGGGCGACCTGACGGCCTTGCTGGCCGAAATCCTGGGCCGTGTGGACGGCTGCGCCAAAGGCCGCGGCGGCTCCATGCACCTGCTGGCCAAGGACGAGGGAATCCTCGGCACCGTGCCGATCGTGGCGGCGACGATCCCCCTGGCGGTCGGCGCCGCGCTGGCCTCCAAGATCCGCGGCGACGAAAGCGCGGCCGTTGCCTTTTTCGGCGACGGCGCCACCGAGGAGGGCCACTTCCACGAGTCGCTGAACCTGGCCGCCTTGTACAAGCTGCCCGTGATCTTCGTCTGCGAAAACAACTTCTACGCCAGCCACTTGCACCTCCTCCAGCGGCGCCCCGCGGACAACCTCCACAAGATCGCCGACTTCTATCAGATTCCGGGCGTCCGCGTCGACGGAAACGACGTGGCGGCCGTCCACCAGGCGGCCCTCGCGGCGGTCGCCCGCGTGCGCAGCGGCGAAGGGCCTTCGCTGCTGGAATGCCGCACTTACCGCTGGCGCGGGCACGTCGGACCGCGGTGGGACGAGGACGTGGGAGTGAAGCGGCGGGACGAGCTGCAGGAGTGGATCGCTCGCTGCCCGATCCAGCAGGTCCGCCGGCGCCTCCTGGAGCTCGGCACGGGCGAAGACGAGTTGGCGGCGATCGATCGTTCCGTGCGGGAGGAGTTGTCCCACGCCGAGGCCCGGGCAAGGCGGTCTCCCATGCCATCCGAGGAGGGACTTCTCGAACACGTATTCCACACTGAAGGAGAAGAGGTTCGTGCGGCAGTTGAGTTACGTCGAGGCGATTCGAGAAGCCCATCAGCAGTTGCTGGCCAGCGATGAGCGCGTCTTCGTCGTCGGCCAGGGGTTATGGAGCCCCTGGTACGTCGGCGGGAGCATGGCGGACTTGGAGAAAGAGTTCGGTCCCCAGCGGGTGATCGACTCTCCGGTGTCCGAGAACGCCACCACCGGGGCGGCGGTCGGCGCGGCCTTGAGCGGCATGCGGCCGATCGTCGTCCATCCGCGCATGGACTTCATGGCCCTGGCCATCGATCCGATCGTCAACCAGGCGGCCAACTGGTCATACATGTTCGGCGGCCAGGTCGGGGTGCCCCTCGTGATCCGCGCGATCATCAACCGCGGGGGGGAGCAGGCAGCGCAGCACTCCCAGGCCCTCCAGGCCTTCTTCCTCCACGTCCCCGGCATCAAGGTCGTCATGCCGGCCACCCCCGAGGACGCCAAAGGGATGCTCATCGCCGCGGTCTACGACGGCAACCCGGTGATGTACATCGATGACCGCTGGCTCTACAACCACACCGGCCCCGTCCCCGAATCCCAATACAAGACCCCTCTTGGCGTAGCCGCCGTCCGCCGCCCGGGACGCGACGTGACCGTGGTCGCCAACTCCTACCTGGTGCCCGTCTCTCTCGAAGCGGCGGAAATGCTTGCCGACGACGGGATTGACGCCGAAGTCATCGATCTGCGGACCATCAAGCCGTGGGACAAACAGACCGTCTGCGACTCGCTGAGCCGGACGGGCCGGCTGGTCGTGGCCGACGGCACCTGGGCCACCGGCGGGGTTTCCGCGGAGATTGTCGCCGTCTGCGCCACCCGCGTCTTCGACAAGCTCAAGGCGCCGCCCGTTCGTGTTTGCCTCCCCGACGCCCCGGCGCCCATGAGCCGTCCCTTGGAGGCGGCATACTACCCAAATGCCGAGACGGTGGCCGCGGCAGTCCGTGCGGCGATGAAACCGGAGCGGCCGGTGGAGAACCCTCGTCCCACGGCCGAGGTCCCGGGGCAGATCCTCTTCTGCTGACGCTGGCGCAGGACAGGCTGGAAGCCTGTCCTACTTCCGCTCGGCGACGATCTTCGCGGTCGCCGCTTTGCCTGCGCTGACGGTGACTTTCGTCGACCCTTTCACATATTCGTAAATGATCCCGCTCTTTATCTCGATCGTGTATTCTCCCGGCGGAACGCCGCGGAAGACGAACGTGGCGTCATCCTTCACCGCTGCATCGCGCCCAAGTTCCTTGATTTGAACGATCACGTTGTTGATCCGGTTCCTGGCAGGCTCTCCGCCCCAATAGACCTGGCCCTCGATGGTGCCCATCTTCTCGGGCGTGGACCCGTCGTCCTTCTTCTTGATCGTGATAGACACCACTGCCGGGCGACCGTCTGCGAGCTTCCAGGTGTCGTGCCCCACTTTGTCCGCTTTGTCCCAGACCCGCACGGCGAGGTAGTATTCCCCCCCAGGTTCGACCGGCTTCTTGGCGTCTTTGGTGGGCACGGGGTAGCCGTCGAATCGCGTCTGTTTGGCAAGGATGGCGGGGGGGATTGTCCACATCACGTCCTTGTCCTCAAGGGGCAAGTCTTTGTTCTCCACAAACCCGAAAGCGACCCGGCCGATCCCGCTCAGGTCCGACACCTCAAGCTCGACCGGCACGTCGGCGTCCTTGACGACCGGGCTCTGGGCGCTGAAGCTGAGGATCTTCGGCGGCGCTCCGTCCAGCACGATGGTCACCATCACCACCTTGGCGTCCTTGGCCGTGACGCCGTGCTCGGGCAAGGCCAACGTGGCACACACGTCTACCTTGCTTTCGCCGGTCCGGCTGGGGCGGAAGGTGAGCGGCACGACGAAGTCCCGGGCCGTGGCGCTGATCTTGACCATCCCGCCTAGCCCCGTCCCTTGCCAGCGCATGCTCCATTGGCGGTCGGAGGGGAACTCTTGCTTTGTCCGCTCGCCCAACTTCGGGTCGTCTTTGGCCTCCAGCCACACGGCCACCTTCTCGTCCGACTTCTGGAACGCGGTCTCCGGGGCCTCGGCTTGGAATCCGACCGGTATCGACAAGGGAGCGTCATTGGGCAAGTCGGTCCGAAAGGCGGCGCCGTCTTGGGGGGATCGGATGCGAATGCGTGGCAGGTTCGTCTCCGGCTCTTTGTTCTCCCACCGTCGATTAAGGGGCAACTCGTACTTGAAAGCCCGCGGGTAGTCGTCCACCGCCAGCGACACGGTGACGGTCCGGTTGGGGTCTGCGGCGACCTTGGCCGAGACTTCATCTTCGTCGCCAGGATTGATCAGCGGGCGCGGCTGCCGTATGGGTGTCACCGGGGTCTCGCCCTCGGCCGTCGGGGCGGTCTCCCAATCGACTTTGATCGGTTCCTCCGCGGAGACCAGCGGCAAGCGCTGCGGATCCCGGGCCGGCTTGAGCTTCACCCGGATCGTCCCCTCCGCATCGTAGTTGACTTCCGGACTGAGATAGTTCCACGGCTTCACCCCTTGAAGGTCGATCCACGTCTCCCAGGGACGAACTTTGGCGTCAGCATCGCGAATGACGCACACAATCCCATAAGGGACCTCGACGGCGGGGGGCTGGCCATCTTTGCCCGCCTCGGGCTTCTCGCTTGGCTCCTTGGGCTTCTCGGCCGCGGGCTTGCCGCTTTCCGCGCCCTCTTTCTTTTCCGGCTTCTCCGGTTTCTCGCCAGATTTCGGTTCCTTGAAGAGGATCGGCTGGGCGGTCTCGTCGGCGGGGAGTTCCATCGGGATCGGCCCGGCCAGCGGGCGGGCATCCGGCGCCGGCTGGAACGTCCCCGGGGCTTCGCTCCCGCCCCGCCGGCCGGCGCGTGGCCGTTGCGGAGCGGAAAACTCGACCGTCACCTTCCGCTTTTTGTGGGACAAGTTCTTCAAGGCGAAGACGTAGGCGGTCGTGCGCTTGGGAAACACGTCGCAGGCAATCACCCTGCCTTGCCCATTCAGCCCTGAAGCGCGCTGAGGGATCCGCCCGTTCGGGTCGTTTCCAATCCGCTCGATCACCAGGTCCACGACGTCCTCGGGGGCCAGCGTGAACTCGATCTTCTTCGTTGTTGGTTCCCCTTTGCCCACCTGCAATTGCAGCGTCAGTGGCGATCGGCTGAACCCTGCGACATCCCGGGGGCGGACTTCCAGCGTGAGCGTGCCCTTCCCGCTCGAGTCGAGGGAGATTTGCCCCGGCACCTTGCCGTCGCCATCCTTGTTCTTGATTTCCAGCGACTTGTCATCGTATTGCAGCTTCAGGGAGACGCGGGCCGCAGGGCCGTAGGTCACTTGCACCGGCACGGACACTCCCTTGCCGTCCCGCGCAAGTGGAACTCCCTCGGGAAGCTTCACTTCCAGGCGCAGCGGAACGGCGATCCGCGGAAGCACGATCGAGCTAAGCTGCTCCCCGAGTCCGGCCAGGACGCGGTCGCTATCGACGATTACGTCGCGGGCATCGACCAGGGGGAGCAGGCGCCGGGCACGCCGGGACTGGCCCGGGTCCTCCTTGGCAAGGAGGACCGCCTTGTGAACCTCCCCCGGGAGCCCCTCGTAGAAGCCCTGGAGCTCACCGCCCAACTTCCGGTACGCCTCCCACCGCGCGAGTTCCTCTTGGGGCGTCCGCGCGCCCGAGGAGAACTTCGCCTCGGCCGCGAAGTCGAACTTGGGGTCGGCCAGGCGCACCAGTTGCACTTCCAGGCGGGCCTGCCGGGCCAGCCGCTCCCACCGAGCTTGGTCCGCCCGCGCGTGGTCACTCGGCCTGCTGTCCCCGGCGGGCGATGCGGCCTCCGGAATCGACCCGACCTGATCCAGGGCGTCCAACAGCTCCATCCGCGTATTGCCCAACAAGAGGGGAGTCGCCAGGAGGCCCTCGATCCGGCCGGCCGTTCCCCTCGGCTCTGGGCCCGTCCCCTTTTGCTTGATCCCCCGGAGCAAGTTGGCGGCCTCTTGCTCCAGGCCGTCGCGGTCGATTTTCCTCCGCAATGTCTCCAGCTCCTCTTTCCGGTCGCGGAGTTTCTTCACACGCTCTTCCATGCCGGCCGAGGAGTCGCCCGGCCGGTTGCCTTCCTCAAAGGTCTCCAGGAGGGCGATGAATTCCGGCAGCTTCTTTTCCACCAGCTCGGCCACGTCGTCCACGGGCACGGGGCTTTCCGGGGAGACGATTGCGGACCGGCCGCACCATCGCACGTAGTACGGTGCGGCGAAGACAAGCTCATTCTTGAGCTTGACCGCCTCCTCGACGATCCGCATGTCTTCCCGGAGGTTTTTGAACCCGGCCACGGCCTCTTCCCACGCGGGGCGGCTCTTGGCCTCGTCCAGGCGGCCTCGGATTTTAGACCCGCCCTCGGCCAAGGCCCTGAGTTTCCCGAGAAGGCTCTCCGTCCACGCGGCCCCGACGCGATACCGCATTTCGTAGCCCAAGAGCAGTTGTTGGTACTCGCGCCACAAGTGGGGCGCGTAATCGACCGGCGACCATTTTCCGGTCTCCGCGTGGGCCTGCTCCTTGTCGCGCCAATCCCACGCCTTGGCCAAGAGCGACCGGATTCTCGCCTTCGGAAATTGCGTTGGTGCTGCCGGCGTCGCGCCTGCGTCCTTCTTTCCCGCCGCCGCGCCCTTCTCCGCCGCAGCAACCTCTTGCTTGGCCGGCTCGGGCGTTTCCTCCTCCGCTGCACTCTTGGGGCGGACGCGGAACAAGAAATGGGGCGGCGGCTCAGTGACCGCCCCCTCGCCGCCCTGGAAGAGCATTGGCCGCTCGCTCTCCGCTCGGGCCCCTTGTTGCTCAACGGCATGGGCAACGCCTTTGCGGACGAATGCGTAGAACTCGGCCAGGTCGACGACGCCGTTCTTGCTGGTGTCGGCCGAGCCCCGCAAGCCCTGGGTCACAAAATGGGCAAACAGGGATCGCTTTGCCGCATACGAGACCCGCGAGACCTCCAGGGGCCCAGAGCAGGAAAGGACCCAAAGCTCCCGGTCGCCGGTCTGCTTGACCGCGTCTTCCAGCAGGCGGGGAAACTCATTGACCACCATCCCCAGGCGCGGGTCGGACGCGATGTGGTTGCAGTCCAGGAGCACCAGCTTCAGTTTCGCCTGGCATTTCGAGACCTGGTCCAGAACGCTCTTCCGGGGGAGCCGCCCTCTGGCGGCGAGGTCCGACTGGTCGCCGGATAGGGCGATTTTGGCGCTCGTCCCAGGGGCGGCCGCGCCGCCCGGCGCCGGGCGGAAGTAATCGCTGCACAACAAGTACGGCTTGCCGCCATCGGACACCCCGTGCGCGCTGACGTAGAGGATAAGGACCTCTTTGGGCGATATCAGCGGGACCAGCCCGCCGCTAAGCCCCTCGAGTTCCTCGAGGGTTTTCGTGCGCCCGTCGGGCGACGAGGCGCGGAACTCGTCCGGGTCGGCGTACGAGAATGGGACCGGGGGAAGGGCGATGTCATAGCCGGTCACCGCCAGCACCGCCAGTTGCACGCCCGGCCAACTCGGCGGCCACAGCAGCCACACAAACAGCCCCGCCAGACCCAGGAACGCCGCGCTTAAGAGCACGCGCAGGACGTGCTTCCGCTTGCGTGGCGCATCCCTCGGGCGAGCCCCGGCCCGCCAGTCGGGGGTGGGGGAAGAGGGTTTTCTTGGACCGGCCATCGCCAACACCCTTTGCGACTTGGGGAGATGCTGCCTCGTCCCGACCGACGCTGCATTCTAACAGGGCTGGCGGAGAAGATGTAGGGGTTTGGAGTCGAGCGTCCAGAGTGGAGAGTCCAGAGTGCGCGTAGCGGCCGGACTTGCCCGGCGTGTGGGGTTTAGGGTGCCGAGCTCCGCCGTGTCAGCCCGGCAGAGCGGCAAGAAGCCTCTGTCGCGTCACGCTATAACGCGTCCCCGCCGGCTGGCTGCAACTCGTCGTCGGGGCGATTGTGTACTGCGTCCGGGTGGTCGAAGTGGCGCGACCAGAACTCATGCCGCCAATGGTTCGCGAACTCCCACGCACGCGTCTCTGAGGCAAATCGTCTGCGGACCGTCTTGGCCTCGGGATCGATGATTTGCTTCAGTGTCGCCTTGATGCTCAGCATGGTTTTCACAGTAACGTGGAACTCGAACCAGTCGCAGTGGCTTGCTCAGGCAGCCGGCCGCGGGCCCGCGGCGACCAGCTTCTTCCGCTTAGCGTCCACCGCCAGATCCATGCCCTCGAGAGCACGGGCGCCGAGTAAGAGGAGGTCCCCCGGCTCAGCGAACACGACTTCGTCGATCGTGAAGTGGGGGCCGATGCGGAGGATCGCGAAGCCAACGTTCCTCGTGATGGCTTGGCCATTCGCCATGACGAACGGCACGTCCTTCTTCTCCCGCTTGACTCCGATCTTCTCCAGCGTCGTGGCGGGGATCCAGGTGTCGTCGCTGCCAGTGTCCACCAGCAGTTTAGGTACGCGGACGGACTTCGACCTGTCCACGTGGTTCTCGACCGTGCAGCTCGTGTAGAAAGTGCCCATACCGGTATGCTACCCCCAGGTCTCCTGGTTTTCAACCCGAGTCCCCACAGCAGAGGGGGGGTTGGACTGCGGCGATTTGTCGCCGCTTTCGGGGCCCTTTGTGGGACAGGTTGGCAACCTGCCCCGCCACCGCTTCGGCCGGGTCAAAAGAGCGGCGCGACCATGCTGCGCATGGTGCCCGCGCCGCACTCCAAAGGGGCCAAGCTCTCGCTGCCTCTTGCGTTTCACGGCCGACATGGTATAAGCGCGGTACCCGCGGCTGGGACCTCGCTACCCGCAGCCACCAGCGGCCGGGCGGGTATAATAGTACGTCTGCTCCGAGGGCTGGGCAAAATGCACAACCTGCCGGTCCATTGGCACGAGGGCCTCTTTCTCCAGCCCCACCACCTTCAGGCCGCCGACCGGTACTGGTCCGAAGCCCTCCAGACCTCCGAGCAGTGGGACCTCCACTACAACTACGGCGTCCGCCGGCTGGAATTCAGCCGCGAGGCCATCGGCAACTACCAGTTCCAGGTCAACGTCTGCCACGCCCGGATGAAGGACGGCACCCTGGTGGCCCTGGACCCGGGCCAGGAGCCGGACCGCGTGGACCTGAAGGAGGCCTTCGCCGGCCAGTCGAAGATCCTGGTGTACTTGGCCATCCCGAAGCTCAGCCTGGGCAAGCCCAACGTGGCCTCAGCCCGCTCCGGGCAAATCCGCTACGTGGCAACCACGCAGCCGGTCCAGGACGAAAGCGCCGGCGGCAACGAGCAAGAAGTCTCGATGCGCGACTTGAACGTCCGGGTCATGCTTTCCACGCAGGACTTGGCGGGTTACGAGGTGCTTCCCATTGCCCAGGTGGAGCGGGCGGGAGAAAAGGAGGCCGCCCCGCAGCTCGACGTAAGCTATATCCCGCCGGTCCTGGCCATCGACTCCTGGCCGCCGTTGGGCGGCGACATTGTGCGGGCGATCTACGACATCATCGGCAAGAAGATCGAGGTGCTCAGCGAGCAGGTGGTTAACCGGGGGATCTCGCTGGTGAGCCAGGAGCCGGGCGACATGGACCGGCTGATGATGCTGCACCAGTTGAATACGGCTTACGCGACCCTTCACGTGCTGACCTTCGCCTCCGGTGTCCACCCGTTGACGGCATATCTGGAGTTGGTGCGGATCGTGGGCCAGTTGTCGATCTTCGGCACCGCGCGCCGTCCGCCGGAAATCCCCGCCTACGACCACGATGACCTGGCGAGGATCTTCTACTGGGTCAAGCAGCAGATCGAGATGCTGCTCCAGGCCATCCGCGACTACGAGTACGAGCAGCGGTTCTTCATCGGCGAGGGGCACGGGATGAAGGTCTCGCTGGAGTCGCGGTGGCTGGGGGCCGATTGGCAGTGGTACGTGGGCGTGATGCGGGGGACCTTGACGCCGCAGGAGTGCATTGCCCTCCTATCGCCCGGGGCGCTGAACTGGAAGCTGGGGAGTTCGCGGCAGGTGGAGGCGCTGTTTAAGTATGGGCAGATTGGGGTGCAACTGACGCCGCTGACCCAGGCGCCGCGGGCCCTGCCGCCCAGCAAAGAATGGATTTACTACCAGGTCAGCCGGGGGAACGTCGCCTGGAACGACGTCTTTGAGACGCAGACGCTGGCCATGCGGCTCCAAGAGAGGCTGATCGTCAACCTGGACAGCTTGCAAGGGGACCGCAAGCTGATTGTTGCTCACGGCGGCAAGCAGTCTACGCTCCAGTTCGCCCTGTTCGCCGTGCCGAATCCAAAATGACGCCTCGAAAATGACTCCCGAATTCGCCAAAGCGGTTGACCCGATTTTCCTTCACGTCTTTGGGCTGTTGGATCGGCTGGGGCGCAACGTGCAGCCCTCGCCGGAAGAAGAGCGGCTGCGGATCCGCGGCCTGATCGACCAGGCGGACGCTGTCTGGGGGCATACTCCCGACGCGGAGCTGGCCAAGTACGCCATCGTCTCCTGGATCGACGAGATGCTGGTCGCCGAGACCCCCTGGCAAGGGAGCGAATGGTGGAAGAACAACTCCCTGGAGTGGGAGTGCTTCAAAACCCAGGACCGCAGCGAGCAGTTCTATCTCAAGGCCAAGGAAGCCTCGGGCCTGCGGCGCAAGGACGCCCTGGAGGTGTTTTACGTGTGCGTGGTGATGGGCTTCCGCGGACTGTATCGCGACCTCAATCGCGCCGCCTCGTTCACCGAGGCCCTGCAGCTCCCGCCGGACCTGGAGACCTGGGCCCGGCAGACCTCGATGGCTATCCAGCTCAAGCTGGGCCGTCCGCCGATCAGCGAAGCGACCGCCTCTATCGAAGGCGCCCCACCGTTGGACGGCCCGTTTTCGTTGATTTGGGTGTCGCTGGTGGGCTTGATCCTTGTGGTGCTCACCGGATTGATCTTGGCATTGACCTTGTCTCGTGATGGGACGGGCGCCTCGCCCGGCAAAACAGTAGGACGGGCGTCCCGCCCGTCAGCGGAAACGAGGCAGTACGCCGACCGGCGAGACGCGGGTCCCACTGTTCCGAGCCGGCGAGACGCCCCTTTCACTGTTTCCACGGCACTGTTCCGATCGGTCTGGAGGGAGCCATGAAGAACCTCCTGTTTCAGGTCCTCCTCTTCCCGGTCAACTTGTTCAGGGCCCTGATTAGCGCCCCGGGGAAGCTCTTGTCGTCGGGGCAGCGCGTGATGGGGATTTCCCTGCCGGCGCGAGCGGCGATCCTGGTGGCCGTCCTCCTGGTGATCTGCGCAGTCATCGCCTTCGTGGTGTATCACATTCAAACGAGCACGCCCGGAGGGACACCCTTCTTCGGAAGCCTCTGGAACAAGCGCTGGCACGTCCTGTCGGTCGTGGTCCTCATCGTGGTCATCCCGGTGGTCGTGTACTACTTACTGAAGCTGTGGCTGGCCGGCGACATCTCGCCGTACGAGGACATCGACAAGGCGTGGCAGGCGGGGATTGCCGAATTGGAGCGGAACGGGCTGGACATTGCGCAGATTCCCATCTTTCTCATCGTGGGCTCCGCGGGGGAGGTCCAAGAGAAGGCCCTCTTCGCCGCCTCCCGGCTGAGTCTCAATCTCCGCGAGGTCCCGCAGGGCCCGGCCGCCTTGCACTGGTATGCCAACCCGGACGGCATCTATATCGTCGCCACCAATACCTGCGGCCTGAGCCGGCTGGCGGCCGAGGCCCGAAAGGTGGCCGAGGAGGAGAAATCGCGGCCCGCAGGGTTCACGCCTCAACCGTCGGCGGGCTCCTCGATCCGCGGGACGATTCTGGCCGGCGGTTCGGAGCCGGGTTACGGCCCCCTGGCTCAGTCCGGGCCGCTGCCGGGGGAGCCGGCGCCGGCAGTGCCCCCCAAGGTGGACATCCGCGGCACCATGGAGGCCGTGACGGCAATCCCCTCCGGCGGGACAGGAGCGGACTCCGTGGCATCCCAGTCCATGCGGCCCATCACCCTCCGCCCGGAGGATGCGGCTGAAGAAGACCGTCGCCTGGAGTACCTCTGCTCCTTGATCCGCCGGACTCGACAGCCGATTTGCCCGCTCAACGGGGTCCTGACGCTCCTGCCCTTCGGACTGATTCACCGTGGTCCGCGTGAGGGGATCGAAATCCAGCGGACGCTGAAGCGGGACCTGAGCACCATCCTCCGCGTGTGCAAAGTCCGTTGCTCGATCACGGCCATGGTGGTCGGGATGGAGGAGGAGGCCGGGTTCCGGGAGTTGGTGCGGCGCGTGGGCCGGGACCGGGCGGCGGCCCAGCGGTTCGGCAAGGGATTCTCCGTCACGAATCCTCCGATTCCCGAGCGCCTGGAGGCCCTGTGCGCTCACGCCTGCGGGGCCTTCGAGGACTTTGTCTACGCCTTGTTCCGCGAGAAAGACGCCCTGAGCAAGCCGGGCAACGTCAAGCTTTATTCGCTCCTTTGCACCATCCGCCGCAGCGTGCAGGTCCGGCTGGGGAACATCCTGGTGGCCGCTTTCGGGGCGGACCCGGACCAGGAGTCTCGGGCGGAGCCCCTGTTCTTCAGCGGCTGCTACTTTGCCGCCACCGGAGAGACCGAGGATCGCCAGGCTTTCGTCAAAGCGGTGTTCGACAAGCTCCCGGAGGAGCAAGCGGAATTGCAGTGGACTGAGGCGGGCAAGGCGGAAGACCAGAAATATCAGCGGCTTGCGCAGGTTATCTCGGGGTTTGACTTTCTTGTTTTGGCGTCGCTGGTGGCTATAATCGTTTACGTCTTCTTCCGAACTAACCCGGCCGGGTGAATGGCCGTAAGCGTAGGACCGTCAAGAGGTTCTGGCCATGGCCTCCTCTCCACTCGGCTCTCAGGGGAACGAGCGTGAGTCAGAGTCACTCTCGTCGGATGCGCGACCCGCCGGCGAAGCGGCGGCGGACCGGGAAGCCCTGGAAAGTGTCCTCCAATGGGCCGAAGCCACCCTCAAATCCGACGACCCCCTGGAAGTGGCCGACGTGGAAGCGATCCGCGAGGTTGCCCGCCGGCATCCCGTCGCCCCGCTGGCACTGGGGCCGATTGTCGTCGAATTGGTGCAAGCCCTCCTGCGGGCCTACTTCCACGCTCATCCGAGTTGGCTGCCGGTTTGGCAAGACGCGTGCCGGGTTGTTGCGGAAACACTGTTTGAGGACCCAGTGTCGCATGATCGGCTGGAAGTCCTTTGGAGTCGCCTTTTGAGGAGGGAGCCATGACAGACCCGCGTCCCGCTCCGCAACAGCTCATCGAAGAGTGCCAGGGGTTGGTCCGCTCCCTGGCCGTGAGCATCCGCCGCAAGCTGCCGCCCAGCGTGGACTTGGAGGATCTGGTTGCTTACGGCCAGATCGGGCTGGTGGAGGCGGCGCGGGACTTCGATCCTTCCCGCGGCGGCCGCTTCTCCACGTATGCCTATTACCGAATCCGCGGGGCGATCTACGACGGACTCTCGAAGATGAGTTGGTTCGGCCGGCCGGAGCACAACAGACTCCGACATGACCGCATGAGTAACGACGTCCTGCGCCTCGAAGGAGAGGAAGCGGAGACGTCGTCGGAAGGCGGCATCGCGGTGGACGTGCGTTGGCTCCGCAACGTGACGCGAGCCTTGGCCATGGTCTACCTCGCCACGCAGGCCGATGCCCCGGAGGGGCTGACGCTGGGCTCGCTGGAGGATCGTTCGTCGCCCGCGGCGCCCGCGGCCGCCATAAGCCGGGAGATCAGCCAGAGACTTCATGAACTCGTGGCAGCCCTTCCGCCGGAGGCGGCGGCGTTGATTCGCGCTACCTATTTCGAGGGGGTCACGCTCCAGGAGGCGGGAAACCGCTTGGGCGTGAGCAAGTCCTGGGCCAGCCGTCTGCACGCCAGGGCCCTGCAGCGATTGGCCCGTTCGTTGCGGCAGGAGGGGATTACGGTGTGAAGTGGCACACAAAGCCGCGACCGCCGGTCGCGGCTTTGTGACGGCTCCGGAGGGGATTGCCTTTTCAACCCAGTAGGGTTATGGTTGTGGCTAATCTGGTCCTGATCGTCGGAAAGGGGAAAGAAGCGGATGGCGTCGCCTGAAGTCCTCGATTTCCCGCGCCTGCTGGCCCCCATCCCCGGCTCCAACCCGGCGGGTAAGGACCTACGCAAAGACTTCTCGCCCAAGGCGATCCGCGGCGAGATCAAGGACGCTCGCGACAAGGCGAGTCGGGCCGAGCGGGCTTTGCTCTACAAAGGGGGGGTGGACGATCACGGGGACCCGGTCCCACCCCCCGATTGGCGCCCAGTCCTGCAACTGGCCCCGAAGGCCCTTGCCGAACAGTCCAAGGACCTGGAACTCGTCGCCCTCTTGACCGAAGCCCTGGCCCGCAAGCACGGGTTTGCCGGGCTGCGCGACGGTTTCCGCTTGGCCCGGGAGTTGGCCGAGAAGTTCTGGGACTCGCTTTACCCCACACCCGACGAGGATGGGGTAAGGACGCGAATCCACCCGCTGGTAAACCTTAACGGCGAAGAGGGGCAGGGACTCCTCGTCGAACCCATCCGCCGCATCCCGGTTTCCGCAGAGGGGGGGCTGGGGAAGGTCGACGTTGCGCACTACCGCAACCTCCTGGAAGACATTAACCAATCCTGGGAGGAATTCGAGAAGCTGGGCCAGGTGCTCGAAGGGCTCTGCAACAAGGACGGCGGGGGCGAACCGGTGGTGTTTCCGACTTCGGCGATCCGGAAGGAGTTGGACGCCTGCCGGCACACGGTGGCGAAGATGGCTGGGCCCATCCCTGGCAGCGGTGCAAAAGGAGGCCCCCCGGCTTTGGACGAAGGAGGCAAACCGATGGCGTCCGGCAGTGCGGCAGCGGAGGGCGCGGTGGGGACACGGGAACAGGCCTTTGACACCCTGCTCCGGGTGGCCGAGTTCTTCAAGCGCACGGAGCCACATTCCCCGATTTCCTACGCCCTGGAGCAGGCGGTCCGCTGGGGCAAGATGCCCCTCCCGCAATTGCTGGACGAACTGATCCCCGAGGAGCCGGTCCGCCAACAGTTGTTCAAACTGATTGGGATCGCCGCTGAGCCGCCGAAGGGACAACAGTAGCGTCTTTATTGGCAACAAAACGCCCATGTACAACCCATAGTCTGCGGAGGGAAAAAGCCAATGCCAGAGAGCATGCAGCACAAACTGGACCGGGTGCGCAAGCCCCGGGTACACATCACCTATGACGTAGAAACGGAGGGGGCGGTGGTCGTGAAGGACCTCCCCTTCGTGGTGGGGGTGCTCGGCGACTTCTCGGGCAACCCCACCGAACCGCTGAAGCCCCTGGTGGAGCGGAAGTTCATCGCGATCGACCGCGACAACTTCAACGAGGTCATGACCCGCATGACGCCGGGGGTGAACCTGCGCGTGCAAAACACCCTCCAGGGCGACGGGAGCGAGCTGGCCGTTCAATTGAAGTTCAACGCGATCGAGGATTTCGATCCGGCCAACGTCGTCCAGCAGGTGGAGCCGCTGCGGAAGCTCTTGGAAACCCGCAACAAGCTCCGCGACCTGATGACCAAGATCGACGTCTCCCCGGAGTTGGAGAAATTGCTGGTGGACGTGATGGAGAACACGGAGAACCTTGACAAGCTCTCGAAGGAACTCGGCAAGACCGGTTCCGAGGGCCAGCCAGAGGAGAATAAGTCATGAGCACCGGTGAAGCCAAACGTGAAGCCCAAGCCGCCCCGGCCGCCGAGGGCGCCGGGCTCTTGGATCAGGTCCTGTCCGCCACCCCGCAAACCGAGCGGAACCGCGCCGCCGAGCTGGTCGAGGCGTTCGTGGGCGAGACCCTCAAAGGGACCCTGGTCTACAAGAAAGACCTGATACGCTCCATCCAGGCGTGCGTTCAGGCGTTCGACGCCAAGATCTCCAAGCAACTGGCGGCGATCATGCACACGCCCGAATTCCAGAAAATGGAAGGCACCTGGCGCGGCATGCACTACCTGGTGATGAACAGCGAAACCAGCACGCAATTGAAGATCAAGGTACTGAACGTCGCGAAGCGCGACCTGTTCAAGGACCTGGACAAGGCGGTGGAGTTCGATCAGAGCCAGTTGTTCAAGAAGCTCTACGAGACCGAGTTCGGCATGCCGGGGGGCGAGCCCTACGGGGCCTTGATCGGGGACTACGAGTTTGTCAAGCACCCCGAAGACATCGCGATGCTCGAGAAGGTCTCCAACGTGGCGGCGGCGGCGTTCTGCCCGTTCATCTCCGCCGCCTCGCCCGAGCTGTTCGGGCTGAAGAGCTTCGCCGAGCTCGCCAAGCCGCGCGACCTGGCGAAGATCTTCGACGCCATCGAATACACCAAGTGGAAGTCGTACCGCGATTCGGAGGATTCCCGCTTCGCCACGCTGGTGATGCCGCGCGTGCTGTCCCGGCTCCCGTACGGCAAGAACACGAAGCCGGTGGACGAGTTCGATTTCGAGGAGGTCGAGCTGGACAGCAAGGGGAACGCCAAGCCCGTCCCCCACGACCACTACGCCTGGATGAACGCAGCCTTTGTCTACGGCACCCGGCTGACCGACGCCTTCGCCAAGACCGGCTGGTGTACGGCGATCCGCGGGGCTGAAAACGGCGGCATGGTGGAAGGCCTTCCGGCCCACATCTTCAAGAGCATGGACGGCGACATGGACCTGAAGTGCCCCACAGAAGTCTCGATCACCGACCGCCGCGAGAAGGAGCTGAGCGATCTAGGGTTCTTGGCCCTGAGCCACTACAAGAACACCGACTACTCGGTCTTCTTCGGGGGGCAGACCACGCAGAAGCCTAAGAAGTACGACAGGCCCGAGGCCACGGCCAACGCGGCACTCTCCGCGCGGCTGCCGTACATCATGGCCACCTCGCGGATCGCCCACTACCTGAAGGCGATCGCGCGGGACAAAATCGGGAGCTTCATGGAGCGGCAGGACATGCAGGACTTCCTGGAGCGGTGGATCGCCCGGTACACGTGTGCCGACGAGCACCCGAGCGCGGAGATGAAGGCCCGGCTCCCCTTGGCCGCCGCCAAGATCCAGGTCGAAGAGATCCCCGGCAAGCCGGGCAGTTACAACGCGATCGCCTGGCTCCGTCCCTGGCTCCAGTTGGAGGAGCTGACCCAGTCGTTGCGGCTGGTGGCCAGCCTGCCCAAGAAGGCCGGCTGATGTTGAGGCAACCCAAGGGCCCCGGGGCGGAGAAACGCAACCCATCCTGGGGCCCGCTTTTTTTAGCCCGGGGCAACGCCCCGCCGAGCCGGACAGCACGGCTACTTCAACGACCCCGAGTGAGAAGTGAACAGTGAAAAGTGTAAAGTGCAAACTTGCCGGTGCACTCGCACTTTTCACTTCGCACTTTTCACTGTTCACTTTTCACTGGCATACGTGCGGTGCGATCCCCAGCGACAACACGTACCGATGAGTTCCTTTTCCCCTCAACACCAGACCGCTCCGGCAGCCGCGGCGCCCGTCGCCGGAGGGCTCCCCGTCGTCTCGGCCCCGGCGGGTCAGCCGCTCCCCGGCCTGATCGAGGCGGTGGTGGCGGCCACGCGGCCCGCTGGCGAGGACGCCTCGTCGCTCTTGCGGCAGTTTCTCGAAGAGCGCTCGCCGGCCAGGGCATTGGCCCTATGGCTCCGCTTGACGGCCGCCCCGGGTCGTCCGGTGAGCAAGGAGCAGGTGGTCCGCTCGCTCGGCCGGGTGATTGCCCGCCTGGACGCCGTCCTCACCAAGCAGACCAACGCCATCCTGCACCACC
>Ga0315280_10005457_pt1 | contig 18093 bp, 16 predicted proteins | sample YL17G06_40_MG_FD_203697 | JGI IMG/M metagenome (GOLD analysis project Ga0315280, IMG submission 203697) | Sediment microbial communities from Yellowstone Lake, YNP, Wyoming, USA - YL17G06_40 | ecosystem: Environmental > Aquatic > Freshwater > Lake > Sediment | place: USA: Wyoming | collected... | reverse complement strand
GAAAGCCTATAAAGGCCGGGGTTGCGCCGCCTGCGGCAACAAGGGCTACAAGGGGCGCGTGGGGTTGTACGAGGTCCTGGAAGTCACGGACGAGGTGCGGGAACTGATTCTGGTGGGCGCCTCGTCGCTGGAGATCAAGCGCAAGGCCATTGAGCAGGGCATGATCAGTTTGCGGGGGAGCGGCTTGATCAAGGTGGCCGCCGGGCTGACGACCCTGGAAGAAGTGATCCGCGAGACGGTTCTGTAGAATCCTGCACGGCCTTTTGCGGGGGCGTGCAGAGGAGGAGAGTCAGAGCAATGCCCATACCGACCCTCAGCGAATTGTTGAAACGGATGGTGGACGCGGGGGGTTCCGACCTCCACATTACCACCAACTCGCCGCCGCGCATTCGCCTCCACGGCGCACTTAAACCCTGCGAAGACCTTCCGGTGCTGGGGCCGGCTGACACGAAGCAATTGGCATACAGCATCCTGACCGACGCGCAGAAGCACCGCTTCGAAGAGAACCTGGAGCTCGACTTCTCCTTCGGGATCAAGAACATCGCGCGTTTTCGCGGCAACCTTTTCAATCAGCGCGGCGCGGTGGCGGGAGTTTTCCGGGTGATCCCCTTCGAGATTAAGACGTTTGAGCAGCTCGGGCTGGCGGCGGTGGTCCGCAAGCTGTGCGAGAAGCCGCGCGGCTTGATTTTGGTGACCGGTCCCACGGGCAGCGGCAAGTCCACGACGCTGGCGACGATGCTGAACCTGATCAACGAGACGCGCCACGAGCACATGATCACCATCGAGGACCCCATTGAGTTCGTTCACGCCCACAAGAAATGTCTGGTAAACCAGCGCGAGGTCCACTCCGATACCCATTCGTTTGCGAACTCCTTGCGCGCCGCCCTGCGCGAAGACCCGGATGTGGTGCTGATCGGTGAGATGCGCGACTTGGAAACCATCGAGTCCGCGCTGCGTATCGCTGAGACGGGTCACTTGACGTTCGGCACCCTGCACACTAACTCGGCCTCCTCCACCATCAACCGCATCATCGACGTATTCCCGTCGCACCAGCAGTCGCAGATTCGCGCTCAGCTTTCTCTGGTGCTGGAAGGTATCATGTGCCAGGCACTGCTGCCGCGAGCTGACGGTAAAGGCCGAGCCATGGCCATGGAGATCCTGGTGCCCAATGCGGCCATCCGCAACTTGATTCGGGAGGACAAGATTCACCAAATCTACTCGGCGATGCAGTCCGGCCAGGACAAGTTTGGCATGCAGACGTTCAACCAGGCGCTCCATGCGCTTTATCAGCAACGGCTCATCACCTTGGAGAACGCCATGGCGCGGTCCAGCAACCCCGAGGAACTGCAGGATATGATCACCCGGGGTGCGCCCACTGCCGCCGGACAACGTCCGCCAACATCCTATACTCCCGCCCGGCGATAGAGGTGGCGGCCGACGGCGGGCGCAAGTACCAACGAGTGAGGTGACACAGCGATGCCGCAATACGAATTTCGTGGCACGTCCCGCACGGGCGAGCAGGTCGGCGGGACGCGGATGGGCCCCAGCCGTGAGGCCGTGGACGCCCTCCTTCGGCGCGAGCAGATTACCCCCTCCCGGATCGTGGAGAAGGGGCGGGAGATCGCCATCCCCAAACCCAAAGTGGTGGGGAAGGTCAGCGCCAAGGAACTGGCCATCTTCACGCGCCAGTTCTCCGTGATGATCGATGCCGGCCTGCCGCTGGTCCAATGCTTGGAAATCCTCTCTACCCAGCAGGAGAACAAAGCCTTCGCCAAAGTGCTGGCGGGCGTCCGCTCCTTGGTGGAGAGCGGCTCGACCCTAGCCAACGCCCTGCGGCAGTATCCGAAGATCTTTGACAATCTGTACACCAACATGGTGGACGCGGGTGAGACAGGCGGTATCCTCGACACGATTCTCCAGCGTTTGTCCGGGTATATCGAGAAGGCGGTGAAGTTGAGGCGCGCGGTCGTATCCGCCTTGATCTATCCGGTGGCCGTGGTGGCGATCGCGGGGGGCGTTATCTTTCTGCTGCTGTGGAAGGTGGTGCCGATTTTCGCCACGCTGTTCGCCGGACTGGGCGCGGAGCTGCCGCTTCCCACGCGCATAGTCATCGGCCTCAGCGATGCCATTGGCACCTTCGCCGTCCCCCTGATCATTCTAGTCGGCGCCGGAGGTTACGGTCTGAAGTATTACTACGGGACGCCCGCCGGCAGGATGCTGATCGACAGCTTGATCCTCAAGATTCCAATCCTCGGCAACCTAATGAGGAAGATCGCGGTGGCGCGGTTCACCCGCACGCTCGGCACGTTGATCACCAGCGGCGTCCCCATGCTCGAAGCCATGGACATCACCGCGCGCACTTCCGGGAACGCGGTCGTCGAGAAGGCCATCCTGGAGGTTCGCAAGGCGATCGAAGGTGGCCGCACCATCGTGGACCCGTTGCGCGAGACGGGGGTGTTCCCCAACATGGTGGTGCAGATGATCGGGGTAGGCGAGCAGACCGGCGCCCTCGACGCCATGCTCCAGAAGATTGCCGACTTTTACGAGGATGAGGTGGACGCGGCGGTTGGCGACCTGTTGACCGCCATGGAGCCCCTGATGATCCTCTTCCTGGGCATCGTGGTCGGCGGCGTGGTCATTTCCATGTACCTGCCGCTGTTCAGCCTGGTCGGCAAATTGGCCGGCTAAGGTTCACCCAGCTGGAGTTCGTTCCGGAGCCCGGCAACATGGGTCCCGGGACAGATTTTGCAAGACCTATTACCCACCGCGTAGCTACGGGACGGCGCGCCGCTTCGAGCCAGCTCTTTCGGCCTGCTCTTGTCTGGAAGCACGGCGCTCCCTATAATTCCGCTCAGAGTCTCCATGAAATTCATGGGTGAAATTCACGCCTGGCTGCCCTACGTCATCAAGATCCGCTTCGTCATCATCACCTTTGTCTTTGCCATCGAGTACTCCATTCGGCAGGTGGTGCCCGACCCGAGTCACCCGGATTCGCTCAAGTACCTAGGGATTGCCGTCATCCTCTGGTACACCCTGAACCTGTTTTTCCTGATCTACAACCAGATCAGCCGCGACTACTTGCAGCAAGCGTACCTGCAGATTCTCTCCGACGTGAGCATTATCACGGCCATCGTGCACGTCACCGGAGACCTGGAGAGCAACTACCACTCGTTATATCTGGTGGCCATCATTTTGGCGAGCATGCTGCTGCCCCGCGGGCGCGTCTTCCTGGTGGCAGCCGTGAGCTTCGTCCTGATGGGGTCCCTTCTGGAGCTCGCTTATCTTCCCAACCTTTATCCTGAGTTTACCGGGCAGTATCCGGCGCTCCGCTTCTTGGCTACTTCTTCGCCGGTCCCCGTGGATCTGAGGGAGCTGCAGGTGAAGATTTTCGTCAGCCTTTTTGGTTTCTTTGCGGTGGCCTATCTGGCGAGTTATCTGGCGGAGAGTCTGCGCAAGGCCGGAGCCGAACTCCGAGACAAGCGGGGCCAAGTGGCCAGCCTGCAAGCCATCAAGGAGAACATTATCCAAAGCATGCGCGATGGGCTCATCACCACCGCTTTGGATGGAACCATCCGGGATTTGAATCCGGCCGGGGAGGCTATTCTGGGTCGCCGGCCCGCAGAGCTGATCGGTAAGTCCCTCGGAGAGGTGTTAGAGAACTTGCCAGCAGGGGAAGGAACGGCGCTCGAATTTTCCGCTCCCGATCTCCGCCAGGAGATCAGCTACCAGCACCCGCGCGGGGAGCGTCGCATTCTGGGCCTCGCCGCTTCGCCCTTGACGCTGCCCGAGACCGGCATCGTGGGGTACGTGTACAGCTTCCAAGACCTGACGGAAGAAAAGCGCCTGGAAGCCGAGTATCGCGCCAAAGACCGCATGGCAACGCTGGGCCGCCTTTCCGCCGGCATCGCGCACGAGATTCGAAATCCGCTGGCCTCGATCGCGGGCTCAGTCAAGCTCCTGCAGAGTATCGCCTACCTCGATGAAGACCAGGCCAAGCTGATCGACATTGTCAGCCGGGAATCGGAGCGGCTCAACAAGCTGGTCTCGGACTTCCTGATTTATTCCCGGTACCAGAAATTCGAATTCCGCGACGTGGATCTAGTGATCCTGCTGGAGGAAACCTTGGTGCTCATTGAGCACCATCCGCTGTTTGGCCCGACCTACCGGCTGGAACGGAAGCTGCCGCCGCGCCCCGTCGTGGCGTGCGCCGACCCGGACAAGATGCGGCAGGTCTTTTGGAACCTCTGCGACAATTCGCTGAAGGCCATGCCAGAAGGGGGAACTCTTACGGCGGAGATCGAGGACGGCGGGGCTCAAGATGTCCGCGTGGCAATATCCGACAGCGGCGTCGGCCTGACGGAAGTCCAACTCGAGAAGCTCTTTGAGCCTTTCCAGGCGGGTTTCACGAACGGGACGGGGCTGGGATTGGCGATTGTCTATCAGCTCGTCCAAGGGCATCACGGCCGCATCCAGGTGAAGTCGGCGCCGGGAAAGGGAACGCGGTTCCTGGTGGTGCTGCCCCGCACCCAAGCACAGTGAAGGCTGAATAGTGGATGGTGAATTCTGAATTATGAATGACGAAGGGCCAAGGGCGAGCGCATGAGGCGCGCTTGTCGTTCGTATTTCCTGGTGCAGAATTCATAATTCATCATTCATAATTCACAATTCGGATGTCCTATGGCCCGTTTGCTGATTGTGGATGACGAGAAATCGCTCTGCCAGCTGCTGGAAATCGCCTTTCGCAAAGACGGGCACGTAGTGGAAACCGTGTCCAGCGGGCGGACAGCGCTGAGCAGGCTGGCTTCCCAGGTCTATGACGTGATTGTCTGCGACATCCGCATGCCGGACATCACGGGTATCAACCTGCTCGAGGATGCCCAGGCCAGCCGCAACCCCGCTGCGTTTATCCTGATCACGGCCGTCCCCACAGTCTCCACGGCCGTGCAGGCCCTGAACCTCGGCGCCTATCGTTACGTCATCAAGACTGACAAACTCATCGAAGAACTTCGCTTGGTCGTCGCTAGGGCCCTGGAAGAGTTGGCCCTGCGCGAGGAGAATATTCGCCTGCGGCGGGAATTACTCCGGGTCTTTGCCCAAGACAATATCGTGGGCCATAGCGCGAAGATCCAGGCCATCCTGGAGATGCTCCGCACCGTGGCGCCCACCACGAGCACGGTGCTCATCACGGGCGACAGCGGGACGGGAAAGGAATTGGTCGCGCGCGCGATTCATGAGGCCAGCCCGCGGCGCGAAAAACCTTTTGTCTCCATCAACTGCGGCGCCTTTCCCGAGACACTCCTGGAAAGCGAGCTGTTCGGATACTTCAAAGGAGCATTCACCGGGGCGGACACCAACAGGAAGGGCATCATTGAGTCGGCGCATGGCGGCACTCTCTTCCTGGACGAAATTGGCGAGACCAGCTTGAGCATGCAGGTCAAACTCCTGCGCGTGCTTCAGGAGCGAAAGGTGCGTCCCCTGGGCGGCACCGTGGACATCCCAGTGGATGTGCGGCTGATTGCTTCGACGAACCGTGACCTCAAGAGCATGGTGGGCGCAGGACAGTTCCGTGAAGACTTCTACTACCGGGTCAGCGTCATCCCGATCCATGTGCCGCCGCTGCGCGAGCGCAAGGACGACATCGAACCCCTGGCCCGCCACTTCTTGCGGAAGTACTCCCTCCAGATGGGAAAGCCCTTGCGGGACTTTGACCCACCAGCCCTCGCCGCGATCATGCAGTATCCCTGGCCGGGGAACGTGCGCGAGCTTGAGAACGCCATCGAACGTGCGGTGGCCGTCAGCAGTGATCGGGATGGACTGGTTCGCCTGGAACACCTGCCGGAGTCCGTGACCGGTGTCAGTCCCTTGGGCGAAGGGGCTGTGCACATTCCCCAGGAGGGAATTGACTTCGAATCTCGCATCGCCCAGATCGAGAAACAATACCTCGTCGAGGCGCTGCGCGCCGCGGGCGGAGTTCGCACGCGCGCTGCGGAGCTTCTGCGCATGTCCTACCGATCGTTCCGCCACTACGCCAAGAAGTACGGCCTCTGAGAGCAAGAAACACAGTCCAACAGGATCGCTTGCTATCTTGTGGGGTGACAAAATTTGTCACCGCCCTCCGCCAAAAACCGGCAGGTAACCTCGTGTATTCTTGTCGAAGGCGCCAATCTCATTTCACGGCGAAGATAAGTCGCGGTGTTTCAACCAGTTGATTCTTTAAGATGCTAGCGATTTGGCCTATCATTTGGAACAGCAATTGCTCTCTGTAGTTTGGCCATTTCTGCAAGTCTCGGAATGGAAGCTCCATAAGGAGGAGAGAATGAGGAAGAACTCACGCGGCTTTTCGCTGATTGAGTTGCTGATCGTCGTGGCGATCATTCTGATCATCGCGGCGATTGCTATCCCGAACCTGCTGCGTTCGAGGATTGCGGCGAACCAGGCGTCGGCGGTAGGATCACTGCGCACCATCAACACGGCAGAGATTACCTACGCCTCGACGTACAACTCGGGGTACAGCCCGGATCTGGTTTCTCTGGGCCCCCCCAGCGGCTCAGCTACGCCCACAGTTTCGGCTGCCGGCTTGATTGACAGCGTGCTGGCCGCCGGCACGAAGAGTGGATACAACTTCCCGTACGCCGCCACGGCCGTGGGTGGAAGATACGACACGTACACACTCAATGCCAATCCGACAACTGCGGGCACTACGGGAACCAATTACTATTTTACTGACCAGTCGGGTGTGATTCGTCAGAACAGTACTGCCACGGCGAGCGCTACGGATTCACCCATCGGCGGCTAGTAATACGCCTGGACCAGCTCTGTTGAAGTCTCGAGGGGGAGCTACGTGGCTCCCCTTTCTATTTCGAGGGGGCCTTTGCCTGCGGGCCCTCCCGGCAAACGCCGGCGCACACATCCCCGTGCAGGCAGCGCCAGCCAGGCGCTAGGCAGGACTAGCCCCCATTTCCCAAACAATGCGAGAGCACATGCACCTGGGGAGCTTTCCCTGCGCTTGCACTTGGCACGGGAAATGCTTCGTACTTTGCCGGGATCAACGCGCGGAGCCGCATCGCGAGGCTAAGGAGGCCCAGAAGCTGGCTCGGCTACAAATCGTAAGCGGTTGAAGGCAGACGCCATAACAGGGGGATGAGAGTGCGGCGGGAGAGTGGGTTTACGCTCGTCGAGCTACTGATCGTCGTTTCCATCATCATGATTATCGCCGCGATGGCCGTGCCCAACTTCATGCGCGCGCGACTGGCGGCCAACGAGGCCTCGGCGGTCAGTTCCTGCCGGACGCTCAATACGGCTGAACTCACTTACTTTGTGTTCTACCAGCGAGGTTACACGAGCACCCTCGCGCAGTTAGGACCTCCGGCGAGTGGGCCCGCCACCGCGGTCGCCGCGGACTTGATTGACGTCATCCTGGCCGGGGGTCAGAAGAGCGGCTATGTCTTCAACTACACACCCCTGGGGCCCGCCTCGGGGCCCTACAACAACTATTCGCTCCAGGCCAATCCGGCCGTCCTAGACGGCACCGGCACGCGCTACTTCTACACCGACCCGAGCGGTGTGATTCGCCTGAACGCGGGCGGAGCCGCCGGGCCTTCCTCATCTGCGCTCCATTGAGCTATAGTATCGCTAGGGCCCCTCGGGCTGCGCGGTTCTGCTGTGCCGCGCAGGAACCGAGAGCCAGATGTGCACGGGATCGTTCGATTCTCAATCATGTTGGCCGTCGAAACCCTCGACCTGACGAAAGACTACGACGTGGGGTTCTTCCGCAAGCGGCTCAGGCGCGCCTTGGATGGGTTGAATCTGGGCGTGGAGAAGGGCGAAGTTTTTGGCCTGCTGGGACCAAACGGGGCGGGAAAAACCACCACCCTAAAGATCCTGTTACGCCTCGTGTTCCCCACTTCGGGAACCGCGCGCATCCTGGGCCGCGAGCTTGATGACGTCGCGATGCACGCCCGGGTCGGATATCTTCCCGAGAACCCCTACTTCTACGATCATCTTACGGCCCAGGAGTTCATGAATTATGCGGGGGAGATGTTTGGCCTCCGGCGGGCGGAGCGGCAAGGGAGAATAGATCGTCTGCTGGAGCGCTTGGGGCTTGCAGAATCCCGCCACCTCCCACTGTGCAAGTTCTCCAAGGGCATGGTGCAGCGGGTGGGGATTGCCCAGGCGCTCATCAATGACCCCGAACTCATTTTCCTGGATGAGCCGATGTCGGGTCTGGACCCGCTCGGCCGCCGGGAGGTGCGCGACCTCATCCTGGAACTGAAGGGTGAAGGTAAGACCATTTTCTTCTCCACCCACATCCTCTCGGACGCTGAAATGCTGTGCGACCGGGTTGGGATCCTGAACCGCGGGCGACTCGAAGGGTGTGGAGAACTCCGTGAGATTCTGCGCCTGGGGGTAGCGGTGACGGAGGTCGTCCTGGATAGTCCCTGCGCCGCGCTGCTGCGAGAACTCCGCCCCTATACGCGCTCGGTGGTGTGGACAGGGCAGCGGGTGCGCCTCGAGGTCTCCGCGGAGTCCGACGTCGCCAGGGTTCTCGCCCTGGCCATTCGCCACGCCGCGGGAATCGTATCTCTCAACCCCGTGAAGATGTCGTTGGAGGATTATTTCCTGGGCCAGGTGGGCGCCACGCCGAACGCGTCTCAGAGCAGGGAAGCTGTGACCGTTTCCGAGGCAGAGCAGGGGAAGAAATGAGGCGCGTCGCCAGCATCGCCCTGCACACCTTCAAGGAGTCCGTGCGCGAAAGGGTCTTGTATAACCTCCTCGGGTTTGCGCTGCTGCTGATGGGCGCCGCGATCCTTTTCGGCAGAATCTCTGTGGGCATTGAGCAGATCATCCTGGTGAACCTGGGTCTGAGTTCGATTTCCGTTTTCGGCCTGTTGATGGCGATTTTCATTGGCATCGGCCTGGTGGGGAAGGAGATCGAGCGGCGAAGCATTTACAGCATCCTCTCCAAGCCCGTGCGCCGCGCGGAATTCATCATCGGGAAGTACTTTGGGCTGCTTTTCACCCTGGTCATCAACACTGCCATCATGACCGTGGGCTTATATGCCGCGCTTTTCTACCAGAAGCGCCACCTGAGCAGCGCGGACCTCGTGGTGCTCGAGGCGGTCTATTTCATTCTCTTGCAGTTGGCGCTGGTGGTGGGCTTGGCGCTGTTCTTCTCCTGTCTTTCCACACCGATCCTTTCAGCCGTTTTCACCTTCTGCCTCTACGTCATCGGGAACTTGTCGGCCGACATTCGCTGGTTCGGACAGGAAACGGGAAGTGTCGTAATCGAGAAGCTGACGGCGGTCATTTATTACCTGCTGCCCAATTTCGGCGATTTCAATGTGATTGCCCAGGTGGCGCACGGGGAGAAGATTCCCGGCTACGTACTGGTCTCGAATTCCCTCTATGCGCTGTTGTACGGGACCATCCTGGTCTCCGCGGCCATCTTGGTCTTCGAGGAGCGGGAATTCCGATGATTCCCGGAGGCGTTGCCGTTTCTCCGGCGCCAAGCGTCCGGCGTGTGTGCTGGTTGCTTCTGGTGGCGGGTTTCCTGGCCCTGGTGCCGCTCCAGCGCAGGATTGACCGGGAGCTGGCCGCGCAGGGCCAGATAGCCGAAGTCCTGTATATCCCTTCCGGGCGTATCCTACGCCGCCTCAGTCTGGGCCATGAGGGATTGCTGGCGAACATCTACTGGACGCGCGTGGTCCAGTATTTCGGAAGGAAGCGCCTGGGACACGCGACCCGGTTCGAGTTGTTGGGGCCACTGCTGCGGATCACGACCGACTTGGACCCGCAACTAGTGATTGCCTACCGTTTCGGAGCCATATTTCTCGCCGAAAAGGCCCCGGGTGGGGCGGGCCAACCCGCGGAAGCTCTGCACTTGCTGCGGCGGGGCATCGTTGCGAATCCGGACTACTGGCGCCTGTGGCAGGACATCGGCTTCATCTACTATTGGGACCTGAAAGATTACGCCAGCGCGGCCCGGGCGTTTCAGACCGGAAGTGAGCGGCCAGGGGCTGCCGTTTGGATGAAGGCTCTGGCGGCGACCGTGGCGGCAGCCGGCGGGCAAATCCAAACCTCGCGTCTCCTCTGGTCAGAAATCTATCGCCAGGCGGAGAACGAGTCGATGCGCAGAAGCGCGGCTGAGCATCTGCTGGCGCTCCAGGCGCAAGAGGAGATGGAAAAGCTCAACCGCTTGCTGATGCAGTATCGGGAAAGGGAAGGGCGCGAGGCCCGCGCGTTTCGGGAGCTCGTCGCCGCCCGGTACCTCTCGGGTTTGCCCAGAGATCCTTCCGGGGCGCCGTACGGGGTGGGCCCGGACGGACGAGCGGCTCTGGCGCCGGCCAGCAAAATCGATCTCCGACTGCTTCAATAGAAACCTGCGGCAACCGGAGTTGGACCTGATCCATGGAAATGGCGCGATTCATCTTCTGGACGGCGCTGAAGACACTGAGCTTGGTTTTCCTCGGTCTGCTGGCCGCCAAGGCGGTGGCTGGCCTGCGTGTGCCGGGAGGCGCAGGGCAGGCGAACCGGTTGGGGGCAGTGAGGGGTGTGCTGTATCTCCTGATCCTGCTCCCGGTGATTCTGGGAGCGCGTGACGTCGGCAACGAGGTAGCCGCCCGGAATTATGTCTGGACCAGCGAGGAGAACCTGGCGCAAGGGCAACTCGCCAAGGCTTATGCGAATGCTTTGCGGGCGGTCGAGCTGCGTCCCGGAATGCTCGGCCATTGGCAGCTGTTGGCTCGCGTCAAGTTGGCCCTGCGCCAATTCGCCTCTGTGGTTGCGGACATGCCAGCCATTCAATCGCTCAGCGGCGGAAAGCTCGACGAGGATGACGCCTACCGCTTGGCGGCCGCCTACTATTTTCTGGGACAGCACGAGAAGGTGTATCCCCTGACCCAGCAGATGATTCGTGACAACCACATGTACGCCGCAGCCTACGTCCTGCAGGGGTACAGCTACCTGGCGCAAAAGAAATACCCGGAGGCGGAGAAGACTTTTCTCGAAGTGCTGCAGTTGTTCCCGACTCAGCAGTCGGCCGTCGAAGGCCTGGCGCACGCGCACTTCCTGGCGGGGAACACGGCGGCGGCGCTGGATGTCCTGGATCAGACCGCCAAGTTCCCCTTCCCCCCCGAGGCGCGCAAGCGGTTTGAAGCCCTGAAGGCACTGTATGCCCAGTAGCAGCCGACTCCCCCTCCGACTCCGCCTGGAAGACGTGGTGGCCCTCACGTTCTTCCTCATCAACCTCGGCGTGCGGGTTTTCCTGCGGGGCATCCGCCACTCGGAGCTCAACCCCGCCGACGTCCTGGTCATCATCCCCGCGGTCTCCTTGCTACTGGCCAAGGAGCTTGTCCACTACTTCCTCATCAGCGGGCGCCAGGCCCGTCCCGAGGCGGGCCCGAAGCTGCGGGAGTTCGTGCACCCCTACTGGGAGATCGTGCGCGACTGGTTCCCCTTCCTGGTCATCCTGATGATGTACTACTCGCTGTGGGGCGACGCCACACACCTGTTGGTCACGACGGACCGGGATGCGGAGTTGATCGCCTGGGACCAGAAGCTCTTCGGTTTTCAGGCTAGCGTTTCCCTCCAGCGCTTCATCAGCCCGCCGCTCACCGCCTGGATGGAGCTGGCCTACGCCTTTCATATCCTCAACATCCCCCTCGTGGCGTGTTTCATCTACCTCCGGCGGTCGCGCGTGCGTTTCCGCGAGATGATGGCCGGCGTGCTGGTAGTCACCTTTTTCGGGGTTATCGGGTATCTGCTGGTTCCCGCCATTGGACCCCTGTACACGCTACGTGATCAGTACACCGTTCCCCTGAGCCAACCGCTGGCGATCGTCAACCGCCAGATCGAGTTCCTGGATTACGCGCGCATCCTGCGCGATGTCTTCCCGAGTTTGCACGTCGGAATCTCCTTGGTAGTCTGGATGTACGCTTATCGGAACTCGCGCCGCCTGTTTTGGATCCTGGCCCCGGTGATCCTGAGCTTGTGGGTTTCGACCGTTTATCTCCGCTACCACTACCTGGTGGACGTGCTCGCGGGGCTCGTCCTCGGTCCGCCTTGCTTCCTGCTGGCCAACTGGCTATTTAGGCGCTTTGGGGAAGTTCAATTCCTGATCGTATTGCCGGGCAGTTGGGGCGAGCGAGTCCGCCGCTGGGGATTACGGACAGAAACAGTCGAGGCCTCGGCCAAGACTGAGGAGCAGCCATGAGCGGCCGCGAGAGCCAAGCCGGGACGGCCACGACCCGCGCTCAGTCTGGCGCGGGCCGCCCAGGCCGCGTGGCCGCGTGGTCCGAGGTGACGCTTCTGGTTCTGCTGATCCTCTGCGCTGTCTTGCCCTACGCCAATATCCTCTTCAACTCTTTCGTTTACGACGACAACACGCAGGTCCTGAATAACCCCTATATTCAAGGCTTTCGCCATCTTCGGGAGATCTTCACCACCACGGTCTGGTCCTACATCGGCGCGCAGGGCGTGACGAACTACTATCGCCCCCTGATGACGTTCGGGTATCTGCTCTGCCACCAGTTTTTCGGGCCGCTGGCGTACGGGTTTCACTTGGCCAGCGTTCTCCTGCACGCCGCCACCGTCGGCGTCCTTTTCCTGATCACCCTGCGCCTGTATGGGGACCGCCGCGTGGCCTTCGTGGCCGCGGGCCTGTTTGCGCTGCATCCGGTTCACACGGAATCCGTCGCCTGGGTGGCGGCCGTAACCGACCTCGAGCTGACGTTTTTCTATCTCCTCACGTTCGGGTGCTTTCTCCGCCTGGCGCGGCCCGCCGGCGGGCGTTCGGGGCAGGCGCAGCTTGCCATGGTGAGCAGCTTCGTTCTGACCATACTCTCCAAAGAACAAGCGCTGACGCTGCCGGTTCTGGCCACCCTCTACGAGCACTTCTGCCGTGATGACCGCGCGGAAACAACCTGGTCGCAGAAGCTCCCCCGTTATGTTCTGCTCTGGATGCTGGCCTTTGCCTATCTGCTTTTCCGGATACGCTTCTTCGGGGCGCTGGCTCCCGTGCTCCAAATCTCCGACCTCACTTGGTATCAGACGTTGCTTTCGGCCGTGGCGCTCGTGGGCCAATACTTCTGGAAGCTGCTGTGGCCCGCCGAGCTCTGCGCTTTCTACGTATTCCGGCGGAGCACCAGCCTGCTCGACCCGCGCGTCCTCGCCGGGCTGGGCGCCTTGCTTCTGGCGGCCGTGATCTTCGCCGCTCTCTGGCGGCGGGCGCGGACGGCGTCGTTCGGACTTGTCTGGCTCGTGGTCACGCTCGCGCCTGTCCTCAATCCACGCTGGATGGCGGCCAACGTTTTCACCGAGCGCTACCTCTATTTGCCCTCGGTGGGCTTCTGCTGGCTGGCCGCTTGGGGCTGGGTTCGCCTCTGGGACGGCGCCTCCGCGCGCCGGCCTCGCTGGCGCAAAGCGCTCCTCGGTGCGCTCGGCGTGGTCGCCGCGCTCTACGCAATCCGCATCGTGACGCGAAATCGCGACTGGCACGACGACGTGAGACTTTACACGAAGACCCTGGCAGTTTCACCGGATGCCTACCACATTCGCAACAACTTGGGAACGGTCTATTGGCGGCAGGGAAGGGCCGAGGCCGCGGAACGCGAATGGCGGGAAGCGCTGAAACTGGCGCCCCGGAACGCCATCATCCTGAACAACCTCGGCCTGGCCGAGACAACCGAGAAGCACTACGTGCAGGGCATCGAATATCTCCAGCGCGCCATGCGGCTCAAACCCAATTACACCGATCCGCATCTCAACCTGGGAACGGCCTACGAAGGGATGGGCCGGCGCGAAGACGCCGAGTTGCAACTGCGGGCCGCGGTCGCGCTCTCGCCGCTGAACGTAGAGGCGCGAAACGGTCTGGGAAAGCTCTATTTTGAGGCGGGCCGACTGGGCGAGGCGGCGGAACAATTCCAGCGCTCGGTCGAAAGCGCGCCGAACTGGATGGCGTACGCCGGCCTCGGCGATGTCTATCTGCGCCGGGGCGAGCGCCGCCCCGCCGAACAGGCCTTCCGCGAGGCCTTGGCGCTCAATCCGTTCGATAGCCACGCGCGCTTCGGCCTGGGCGAACTCTACGCGGCTCGCGGCCGAACCGCCGAGGCCCTCCGCGAGTACCAGGCAGGTCTGGAGACCGACCCCGCCAACGCCGAGGTGCGGGCGGCCCTGGAAAAGCTGAGGTCCGGGAGTCCCGGTGCGAAATCGCCAACACCCTGATCTTCGACAGCGTGATTTGTCGCGCGTGGGGGCGCTGCTTTGCGTGCTCGGGAGTTTCGCGCTCGCGGGACGCACCGTGGCTGCCGAGCCTGCTGCGTCGCTCGAACATTACGTTCGCGCGCTCGAATCCAGCTACCGCGGCGTCCAGACGCTGCGCGCGGATTTCACCCAGACCTACCAGTGGGGCGGGAGAACCCGCGTCGAAAGCGGCACCGTCTACTTCGCTCGCGGCGGCTTGATGCGCTGGGACTATCGCGAGCCGAAACCCAAGCTCTTCCTCACGTCCGGCAAGCACCTGCTCCTCTACATTCCCGAGGAGAAACAACTCACGCGCACCCCGGTGAAATCCAGCGAAGACATTCGCGTGCCGTTTCGCCTTTTGCTTTCCCGCCTGAATCTGCGCAAGGTCTTTGCCAAAATCGAGTTCGCCGACGCGGCGCTCGAGGCCGCACCCGGCGACCGCATCCTGCGAGCCTTTCCCAAGCGCGGTCAGGATGAAATGTACAGCGAGGTCTTGATGGAAGTGACCGGCGCATTCGACATCCGGCGGCTCGTGGTGTTCTACGCCGACCGGAGCCGCATGGAGTTCACCTTCGACCGCATCGAGCGCAACGCTGCCTTCAGCCCCGCGCTCTTCCGCTTTGCCCCGCCTCCGGGTACCGAGGTGATTGAGCAGCCCTAACCACAACGTTGCTTCGCGGGACGACGCTTCAGGACAAGACGTAGGATTGAATCGCGGCGGCCACACCATCCTCGTCGTTAGAGAGCGTGACGCGCCAATCTTCGCGGGCGAGGCCGGGAGCGCTGTTGCCCATCAAGACGGGGACGGCGGCAAACTGGAGCATCTCGAGGTCGTTGAAGTTGTCGCCGATGGCCATGACCTCGCTGGGCGCGACGCCGCAGTGCCGGGCCCAGAACGCCAGCGCCGACCCTTTCGAACAGCCCCGGTTCATTACGTCGAGCAGGGAAGTGTTGCGCGTCAAATACTTCGTCCAGGTCAGGTGAATGGAAGCCCCGGCCGGCGACGCTTCGAGCCGCGGCTCGACGGGCTCGATGCTGGCGGGCGGGCCACCAAACAGGATCTGGACAGGATCGGTGGCGAGAACGACTTCGAGCTCTGGCACTTGCTCCAGGCAATCGGGGCTTTGCGCGAGATACCAGCCGAGTGGCCCCGCGGAGACCGCGCCGTCCTGCATCATCACTTGCCCTCGACCTGAAACGTCGAAGAGGACAGCCGCGTGGGGCCGGAACTCACGCGTGGCTTCGAGAACCAGCCGCGCCACCGACCGGGGAAGAAAATTCCGGTACACCGCTTCGCCTGAAGCCGAGGTAATCAGCGCGCCATTCGACGAGATCAGGGTCACGGGGCAGGGAATCTGGTCCACGAACTTCCGCGCCGAGTGCGACCTCCGGCCCGTCACCACGGCCACCTCGACGCCGCGCGCCGTGGCCGCCTGAAGGGCCTGCCGGTTGGCAGCCGACACCTCCGCCCGGCTGTTCAGAAGCGTGCCATCCAGATCAATCGCTATCAGACGAATCGGCATAGGGAGGGAATTCTAGCATGAGGGTCTGGCGGTTGCGGCCGGGAAACGCGGGGCATTGACCGTGTCTTGTGGTGTTGGTTAGACTTCGTCTGCGTGTTCCTGGCCTGTCGCCAGGAATGCCCGTTTCCGGAGAAGGAACTAACAATCATGCCAAAAACCGAGCGGCTCTATTACACCGATTGCCATCTGCGAGAATTTGAGGCGCACGTTGTCAGTGTCGAACCGGAGGCACGGGGTTTTCGCCTCTACCTCGACCGCACGGCGTTCTATCCGGAATCGGGTGGCCAGCCCGGCGACCGCGGAACGCTCTCCGGCATTCCCGTCCTCGACGTGATCGAGCGAGAGGAGGCGATTGCCCACGTGGTCGAGCGCCGGCCCGAAGGCGTCGAGATAGTGGGCCGGATCGATTGGGGGCGGCGCTTCGACCACATGCAGCAGCACACCGGCCAGCACCTTCTCTCGGCCGCATTTGAGAAGCTGGGAAATTACCGGACCGTGTCGTTCCACCTGGGGGCGGACACTTCCACGATTGACCTCGATTCCGACCGCCTCGGCCATCGGCAAATCGAAGAGGCGGAGGACCTGGCAAACCAGGTGGTCTTTGAAGACCGCGAAGTCCGTATTTACTTCAAGTCCGCAGAAGAAGCTGGCCGGTTGGATTTGCGCAAAGCCAGCTCGAGGGAAGGGGAGCTGCGGCTGGTAGAGATCCCGGACTTTGACCTCTCGGCCTGCGGCGGCACGCATGTGGCCCGAACGGGAGCCGTTGGGCTCGTCCTGGTGCGCAGGTTCGAACGGATGAAGGGCGTCACGCGGGTAGAGTTCCTTTGCGGAAACCGGGCGCTCAAAGCCGCGCGGAGCGACTTCGCTTTGCTCACAGAATCAGCACGGCTGTTTTCCGGAGCGCTCGAAAACGTGCCCGCCCTTATTAGTAAGCAAGCGGAAGAACTCCGCGCGGCGCGGCGCGCCCGCGAAAAGCTCATCAAGCGGATCGCCGAATACGAAGCGCGCGAACTCTGGTCGGCAGCGCCGGAGAAGAACGGGTGGAAAATTGTGCGCCAAGTCTTTCCCGCTGAAGACCACGACGAGGCCAAGATGCTCGCCCATGCCCTCGCTCGCCTGCCGACGGCTGTAGCCTTCATTGGCGTGAAGGGCAAGTCCGCCGCGCTGTTTTTTGCCCAGTCTGCGAGCGGCGCGTCCGATATGGGCAGCATCCTCAAGCAGACCGTCGCCCAGGTCGGCGGCAAGGGCGGAGGCGCGCGCGACTTTGCCCAGGGCGGGGGATTGGACGAGGCGCGGCTGGAAGAGGCGCTAGCCTTGGCCGAGAGCCTGCTGCCATAGAGCGCGCCGCCTCACCTAGCCTTCGGCCACCCTCTTCCCAAGGTGGGGGAGAGGGGCTGGGGGTAGAAGATTGCGGATTGCCGACTTCCGAGTGGAGAGGGAGCGTAGAGATTCGAGGCCGGTCGCGCGAATTGTCGGTCTCTGCGACTCATGTTATATTGCTAGAGTCTGCGCGCGTGGGCGCGTAGCTCAGTTGGGAGAGCGCGGCGTTCGCAACGCTGAGGTCGAGGGTTCGAATCCCTTCGCGTCCACCAGGTTTCTCACCTTTCCGACCGCCCGCATGTTTATAATGGGCCATGCAGTGTCCGAAATGCCGCCAGGAGAATCCCGAGCAAGCCCAGTATTGCATCCGCTGCCACACGCCGTTGCGGTACACCTGCCCGGCCTGCAAGCACGTGCAGGCACACGGTGGGCAATGCGCTCAGTGCGGAGTGGACTTCGCCAAGTACTCCGCCCTACTGGTCTTCACAGCGCAGCAAACCGCCAGCCGCGAGCGGGAACGCACGCGAGCCCGTACCTCCATCGTTAAGCAGATCGTCTTGCTCCCCATCACAGGCGGGATTTCGCTGGTGAGGTACTTGCTGGGCTTGTTGCGCAGGGGATAGCAGGCGGAGTTGGCTGTCAAGAGGTAAAGTTGAAGGTTGAGAGTTGAAAGTCGAAGGACAACGGACGACCGGTTCAGGTTTTCAATCGATAATCAACAATCAGCAATCGCCAATTTTCCGCCCCCTCGCCCCGAGTCTCCACGCGCCACCTACTACCTACTGTCTCCTGACTTTTCCGGAGAAGCTATTTCAGGTTCTTGCTGGCCATGTACTTCTTGGCGTTGGCCAGAAGTTCTTTGGCCTGCGGCAGGGCCTCGAGGGCTTTCTGAACGAGGGGGTCTTCCGCGATACTCAGCTTCGCTGCCTCATTCTCACCGAAGATCGCTGTGACCAACTGCAAGCGGATGCGTTGCTTGATGAAATCCAGGTTGGCCTGAAGGTCCTTG
>Ga0315280_10005456_pt1 | contig 18094 bp, 9 predicted proteins | sample YL17G06_40_MG_FD_203697 | JGI IMG/M metagenome (GOLD analysis project Ga0315280, IMG submission 203697) | Sediment microbial communities from Yellowstone Lake, YNP, Wyoming, USA - YL17G06_40 | ecosystem: Environmental > Aquatic > Freshwater > Lake > Sediment | place: USA: Wyoming | collected... | reverse complement strand
AAGTAGCTTCGGCTACGAAGGCTGAATCGTCGTCCGCGAAGGCGGAAGCGGAACTGCCCACTTCGCCGAAGTAGCTTCGGCTACGAAGGCTGAATCGTCGCCCGCGAAGGCGGATTCCTCGCGGAGTCTACCCTGAGAAGCCGAAGGGCTCGGAATGACATCTTCCTTGCCTTACGGATAATCCGGGTTACAGTGAGTGAGGCAGGTGTCCCTGCTTCCCGGCCGCAGGGAAGCGATACCGGCCCGCCGAAAGGCGCTTCACACTCGGACCTTGGTGGCCAGGCGGGAGAACCGTTACGCGCTCCTCACGCCGTCGAGACGCGACAGCACTGCGCTGAATCTCCGCCCCTCTCCGTCCAGCAATCGCTCGCTCCGACGGCGCGCGCCCGTGTCGTCCTTCCAACGGATACACCGCGCGCTTCCAACGGGGCCGATGTGCGCGGGACCAGTCTCCACCTCGATCCCCTCCCCGCAAACCGCCACCTTTCCCGTCAGGCCAACGTCGGCCAATGTCTGTCGGCACTGGGCATTCCCGACGGCCTCAACTCCAGCCGCAACTTCTTCTACCCGGCGCCGAAGAGCTGGGTGAAGCGCTGGGCAATGGTCAGGTCGCCGTCTACGCTGAGCTTGCCGCTCATGTACAATCCCTCGGCCTCGGCCTTGCCGGTAACGACATCCATCCAGTCCGATGCGGCACTGCTGATGGTGACATCGGCCTTATCCGGCGCGCCCTGCTTGACGGAGCACTTCTGATCCGCGATCGTTACCGTCCAGTCGCCGCCGCCGTCGCCCGAGAGCTTGAACCAGTAGACCGCGCTGAGCCCAGCTGCCCTGTCGGCGTTGAACCTGGCCGGCAGGCCGGCGAACCACTGCGCGGCGGGGATCGTGGCGGCAGGAGTGCTCGCCGCGGCCGCGGGAGCCTCCGCAGCGGCGGGCTTCACCTCCGCGATCAGCGGCAGCAGCGTTGCCATCAGCAGCGGCCCTGTGTCCGGCCCCGCGCCCGTCCTGCTCTCGTAACTGTAGATCTCCATGCCCCAGTCATCACCGGACAGAATGTAGCCCAACTCGTCCATGGTCAACCCGAAAAGGAACTTGGGGCTGCCCGTCATGACGCGCTTGAGGTGGAAGCCCAGGTTGGGCAGAGCTTCGCCGGGGATGGTGACGATCTGAGCCGGCCCCAGCGCCACCGCCGCCACCTTGGTCACCAGCTTGTTGTCCGCGAGCACGTTCGGCATCGCGCCGGCCCGCACTGCTGCCAGGGCTCTCTCATTCTTGAACGGCAAGGCCAGGTCGACGAACTTGTAGTCTAGCTTGGGGTTCTCGATCGGGCTCGCGCCGGCCAGGGCCTGCTCGGTGGCGTCGGCCACCGCCTCGCCGATGCGCTGGGCCCATGCGGAGTTGTCCTTATGCTCCAAGCTATAGACGCCGCCGGGGATGTCGGCGGTGATCATCCCGCCCAAAGCAGCGTTGATGAAGATCGCGACTCCGCCCTGATCTTTCTCGATCTTGGCATAGTAGTAATAGGGAAAGTCGCCAGAAAGGAGCTTGCTCTGCATGATCTCGGCGTGGCAGGGGAAGTTGGCCAGGGTGGCGATGACCTTACCGTCGTCGCCGACGAATTGCATGGCTGCCAGCTCGTGGTCCACGATCTCGGCGATCCGGTGGTTGACGTTGATGCCTTTGGTCTGGACACTGCCGAGCTTCAGCTTGGCAGGCTTCGCGGCGGCCGCCGCCTGGTCAATGGCGGTGACAACGCCCTGCTTCAGCAGGGCCAGGTAGGCCGGGTTCACGCCCGAGGTGGTCGGGTTCGGCCCCCACATGCCGAAGATATCCGGCGCCGAGTGGTCATGCGTGGCGGCGATCATCACGCTGTCCGCCGGCACCGACTTGACCATGCTCCGAATGTCCTTCTGGATCGGGCTCGGGATGCCCAGGGAGTCCACGCCGACCACCGTCAGGGTCTTTTCCCCGCTCTTGATGACGAGCGCTCGTGCCGACAGCGGCTCCTTGACCGCTTCGCTCAGCCGGTTGATGCCATATCCGGCCAGGTAGGCCGGCTCCTTGGGGGTAATATCCACCTTCGCCGCCCCGGCCAGCAGCTGCGCCGCCGTGCCGGTCGAGACCCCCAGCGCCAGCACTGCCGTTGCCACTACCAATCCGAAAGTCAACATCCGAGTGCACCTCATGCGAGCCTCCTACTCTGCAAGTTGTCCACTGCTCCCCATGGTCTATCGCACCGCGTCTGCAACCTGTGGCTGTTGGCCGCGGTTGCGAGCCTACTTCTCCACTATCATCGGCTGCGTGCACAGGTAGCACGGCAGCCCCTGCACCTGGAACTCCGCCTCGCCGAAGAGCGTCATGTCCCGGTCCGCCGGTCGGGGGACGGTAATGACCCAGACACCGGCCTTCGGCGCCCCCGCGGCGCCGGGTATATTCGCCATCGGCTGCGGCGCCCACTTGGCCAACCGGAAGTCGAGCGTGTCACTGGTCGCCACCCAGACGTTGGCTGCCTTGGCTTCCGGGGCGGTGATGCCTATGGTGGCCGACCTCCCGTCGGAGTCGCGCCTCCACGAGATCGCCGGCATCTTCTTCCCCTCCGCCACCGTGCGGAAGAAGGCGGACATCGTCGTCACCGTGCGCTCGCGGCCCACGCTCATGCCATGCGGACTGTTGGGCGCATAGTAAACCCATTTGCCGCCGCTCAGGCCGTCCCAATAATAGTTCAGCCCATCTGTGTTGTAGAAGAGGTCATCCGTGGCATTCATGATCAGCTTGGGCAGGGTGAGCTGCCTGCGGTAGGTGTAGGGGTCCACCGCCGTCCACAGGGCGTCGCCGCGGGGGGTGCCCAGCGCGCCGGTCATCGCGACGATGGCTCCCGCGCCTTTGCCCAGCAGATGCTCGGCCTGCGCCACCTGCGCCTTGATGTTCAGGACGTCGAAGACAATCGGAATGATCGCCTTCACCCGGCCGGTGTGGTCGGCGGCGGCGGTCAGCCAGGTCACCCAGCCCCGCTTGCTGCCACCCATCACCACGAATTTGGTGATCCGCATGTGCAGGTCGCGGGGCATGAACTCCTGCAGGGCGTCCATCGCCCGCACCGCGCTCTTGGTCATCGGGAACAGCGCCGGCCAGGTCGGGTCGCCGGTCTTCACGTATTGCGCGAAGGAGTAGTCAATGATCGCGCCTTCATCCAGGCCGCTGAAGAGCGGTTGGTTCGGCACCTGGTAGAGCATCGCCACCGGCGCCTGCATCATCGTCGCCATCGCCACCGCCATATCGTCCTCACCCCCCGGCTTGCCGGGCACCACCGGGTTTCCTTCCCCGGTCACGTACAACCCCATCCATCCCGGGTGAGTGCTCGTCTTGGGGACGAAGACCCGCAGCATGTGCTGCCAGTCCGTGCCCTTCCAGCGCTGGCTGGTCAGGATGATGTCAGAGGTCGTCACGTCGCCCTTCGTGGGGCGCCCGCGCAGCGGGCCCGGCCCCCGTTCCCAGTGGTACGCCTTGTCCGGCGCGTTCACGTATGCCGAGAGCATGTCCTCCGCCCGCAGTTCCCCCGCGAACGCCGCCGACGCCAGCAAGCCCAACCAGCAAATGAGCAGAAGCACCATACCAGCACCGCGCGTTACCATAGCGCCACCTTCACCTGCCTGATCTATCGAGGTTCTTGCATTGCGGGAATACCCTATTGACGCTCGCGTAATAGGTTGACTTGTCAAACCGCTAATAGCGAGCGTCAAGTCCCCTCGTCCGGCGTCAACCAGATATGCGAGCTTGAATGGACGCTTTGCTGCGCGCCGAAAGAACTGGGTGACGCTCCGGCGTCACTCCGGAGTCGCGCGACGCGCGACAAGTGTCCGCAAGAGTTGGGCGCGGCGAGAGCCGCGCTCCGGAAAGACGCCGTTGGCGTCTTGCGGTATTAGCGGCCCTCCGCTGATACCCAAAACTCCATAATAGATTGGACATCGCTCCTTGGTGTTCCTTGCGTGGTTCGTGACCGCCAGCGGATCTCTTGATCGGGTTCGTCTCAGCCTTCAGCGCCTCCGTCTCGGTAGGGGACCGCTTCGGTTAGCCGCAGGGGCGCGCTCGCGGCGCGTCTTGGTCACTTCGTGCGAAGCAAGACCGTGACCGCGTTGCAGGGGGGCGTGAAAGCGGCAAACGCCGCGACCGGTTCGGGCGGGGTATACCGGTTCGGGCGTAGCGTCCTTAGCCGGGGGCTTACAGCGTGACCGCGACCTGCCGACAGCCGGCACGCGCCTGGTGCGAGAGTGGAACGGCAGGCGATACGAGGTGTTGAGATTCGGCGACAGTGGCCCGAAATACTTGATGCGGGGGCCGCGGTTCGAATGGGGCATCATCGTGTTCCATCCCGGTCACGCGCCGGGCGCTCATCGCCACCGCGAGGTCGAGGAAACCTCTTACTTCGAGTCTGGCGCGCCGGTCATGGTGGTGGACGGAGAGCAGCACCGAGTGCGGCCGGGCGATGTGTTTCGCCTCGAACCCGGGGAAGCGCATGACATCATCTCGCACTCGTCTGCTTAACCACCTTGCTTCGGCCCCCCTGTCGGTCGGGTAACCGCGCGCGTTACAGCTTCACAGTCACCGTCTTGGCCGACCGGATTACCACGGGCCCCAGCAGTCCGGACTCGACGAGCGGGCTGTCCTTCGACCAGAAGCGCCATGTCGTGAACGTATAGCGCTCTGTCGGGGGGCGCGGCTTGCCGGACCAGAGCCAGTCGGGCCATGCCTTGATTCTGTTACCGTCCCACTCCACGTCCGGCGGCTTCTGCTCGTCGCCAATGAGGCGGTTGGGCCACAGGTTGGTAACCTTGATCGCCAGCGTGTTCTGGCCGGCCTTCAGGATACCGGTGACGTTGACGCGGAACGGCGCTTTCCAGAGCACGCCGAGGTAACGCCCGTTCAGGGTGACCTCGGCGAAGTTCTTGACCGATCCGAGATCAAGTGCCACGTCGCGGCCTGGTCCGAGGACCGACGCCGGAACGTTGATGTCCTTGATGTAGGTCGCCGAGCCGGAGAAGTACCGGATGCCCTCTTCCGCGTTGTCCGTCCACGACGCAAGTCCGGGGAACGTCGCCGCTGGCGGAGCGCCCCATCCGGATGGGAAGCGCACGGTCCACGGCCCCGTCACCTGTATCTCGTCGGCATCGGAGCCGACCGGTATCGTTCGCGTCTTGCCCGATGCGGTGCGAACCTCGAAGATCCCTGCGCGCCACGGGGTCAGGATCGCCGCGCCCAATGTCTCAAGGCGTAAGGACCACTCGGACGGCGCCGGCGCACGCGTCTGCGAACCCAGTAGCACCGAGCCGCCCTCGTCCGCCATTGCCTGCATCGGCTTCCCGTCGAGCAGATACTCGACTCGCAGCCGCTTAGCCACCAACGGCACGGGGTCGCCGAACACCTGGTTGGTCGCCGGTATCTCAGTCTGGCCTTCTGCCGCCATCTCGGCGACGCGAGCGGTCACATCGGCCCCGCGGCTTCCGTCCTGGGCCTCGTACCGCGCGAGCGTCACCTCGATGCGCTCCGCCGGCGGCTTCGGAACGTCGGCGCCGGAGCGTGCAACATGAGTCAGGTGGTCGCCGTGCCGGGGCCTGCGGAAGACGACGAAGATGGACGCAGCGGGCTCCATGCGAAGCGAGACGACCGTGCGACCGCCTTCTTCGCGCCACACCGGCGCAAGCTCGATCGCGCCGGTGTCTGCATGCCATAGCTCCGGCAGCTTGCCCTTCACCCGGAATCGGCAATCCACCGCCACGTCCCGGTATTGCTGATTTGAGACGAAGTAGACCTCAGCATCGCCGACGCGCCGGTGAATATAGACGAGCTTCGCTCCGCCTACCTGCCGATACTCAAAGTCCGGCGGCGTCTTGAGCAACGCGAGCGCCTCGGGCATCGCCATGCCCCAGAGCACGCGGCCCTTGCCGTATGCGCGCTGCTTCACGGCCCGACCGTCGCAGTTGCCCCAGACCTCTTCACCGATGGCGCCGACCTCGGCATCGCATTGCGGGTAGCCCTGGAGGCTCGGCGACTGCTCCGGCTTCGGCCCGATGACCGTCGCACCCGCGCGCACGAGGTCGCGTATCTTGCGCGCGAGCGGGGGCGTCATGAACCGGCTGTCGGGGAGGACGAGCACGCCGTAGCTCAGGCCGTCGGGGAGCACGATACGCCCGTTCCGGACCGCCATGCGGTTCATCACCACGGTCGCGTCGCATCCGTCATAGTCGTAGCCGGCGGGCAACTGCGGATTGAGTCCCCCACGACCAGGCAGATCGTTCGGACCGGCCTCGCCCGTGAAATAGCAGACATCGGCCACGAACTTGCCCGACTGGAGCAGATACTGGCAGCGCGCGATATAGCGGAACCACGCGGGCGCCTGGTTCCACCACGTGATCGTCCGCTCTAGCTGCGTGCCCCAGGGGCCCATGGTCATGCCGGGGTACAGATCCATCCACGGCTGGTGGGCGTAACGGTGGAAGATGTAGCGGCTGACGCCTTGGGTGAAGACGTAGTCGCCCAGCGCCTTGATGCTGTAAGGCTCGACGAGCCAGCGCCCATGGCTCTCGTCGGCGGTGAACGACTCTGCGCCCACGTACTTCCGGCCATTCGTGTGCGCCGCCGATGCCGCGATCTTCAGCGTCTCACCGGCGCCGGCGTTGGGCACCCAGAACTCGCCCATGGGCACGTCGGCCAGTCCGCCGCACTGCAGGTTGTCGAAGCCGCCGTTGCCGTAGGGCTCCGTCGAGAAGAGCATGCCGTGCTTCCGGCACAGCTCCGCGAAGTAGCCGTAGTAGTTGGCCGCCCACAGATCGGCCACCGTGCGGCGGAAGTCCCAGAGGAAGCGTTCGCTCTTCTCGAGACTCTCGACGACTCGCCCTGTGATCGCAGGCAGGTAGGGTATCGGGTCGTAGCCGCGCAGACGTACGAAGTCCTCGCGGAACCGAGGCGTCCAGTTCTGGTAGCCGGTTTCGTAGCTGTCTATCAGCGCGTTGTCGAGCGTCTTGCCCGTCAGCGGTCCGGCCTCGGCAATGACCACGCCCATGAAGCCCGGCCAAAAGGCGTCCATGGCCTCACGGCTGAGCTTGTCCACCTCCAGCCCGCGTCCCGAGGCTGGCGCCGGCGCGTTCCAGGCTCCGGTGCACGTATGGCCCATGCGCAGGACGGTCCACTGGCCTTCGGGCACGTCCCAAGTCAGCTTGCCCGAGGCGTCCATATGGCTCGTCAGGTTAACAATGGTCGGCGCCGGAATGCCGGCGGGAGCATCGGGCTTCAGATCGGGATCCTGCATGGGCGGCCTATCGAACGATGCCTTTGGGCCGATGCCGGAGATGCGATAGGCGGCAGCGGCTGGGTCCTGCGGCGTTGGAATGGCGAAGACGGCGATGTCGCGGTAGTAGTCCCGGCGTGTTGGGGGCTGCTTGAGCACGGCATCGAAGCGAGCAGGGCCGGTCACCGTCTGCTCCGACCACGCGAGCATCTGCATGGCGTGTTCGGGGGTTACCCACGGCCCCCCGCTGCTCGACCAGCCGGGGCAGTTGTGGACACAGACCTCGAGACCTATTCGCGCGGCCTCGGCGATGGCGTGCCGCGTATGCTCGCGCCATGTTTGGCTCATAACAGGCACGGGGCCGTCGGGGATGCCGCAATCCACGTTGAAGATCTGCACGCCGCCGATGCCCGCGCGCTTCATGGCTTCGAGGTCGGCTGTGATGCCCGCCTTGCTCGAGTTGCCGTTCACCCAGTGCCACCACGTATGGGGTTTGGCCGAATCGGGCGGGTTCTTGAAGGCGGCGGCCAGCGAGTCCGGCGCAGCACCGCCGGCAAGAGGGGTCCATGCGAGCAGCGCGGCCAGGAGCGTCAGTGCCGCGCATGCGGCCTTGAGGGCCATGGCGGCGCGCAGATGGCGCCGGCGAGAGGCGGATCGTGTCACGATGGCAGGACCTCCGTTGGGAGTTGACTGTGGGATTCGGCGCTGCACGAGGTGATGCCTGCCGGGCGCATGCCGGCGCCGTAGGGTGGTTGAGTAGCCTGCCGGTCCTCGGCGTCACCGGGACAAACCCGGGGGTGAACTAAGGCACACTTCCGGCGTCCCTGCTCTTGCATCTTGCTCCATCCGCGCGAGGCATCACCCGTAAACCTGCATTCCGATCGGCGACGTACGCGTAGCTGCCGGCGACTGCTATGTCCGCGGCGGAGTCCGGCGTGTCGTAGTAGCCCACTTCGACGGGGCTCGCTGGGGTCGAGACATCACCCGCAGGCTACCCCCCGCCCGCAGGCGTGCCTCCCCATCCGCGACGTACGCGTAGCTACCTGCGACCGCTAGGCCCAGGGCAGAGCCCGGCGTGTCGCAGTAGCCGACCTGGACCGGCTGCGTAGGCGAGGACATGTCGATCACCGTCATAGCGGCATCCGCCGCGACGTATGCATAGCCCCCTTGCACGGCCACGTCGACGGGGCTCCTCCCGCGAGCTGGCCCACCGGCGGCCAGTTGCCGCCTTCGGCGTGGGCGGCCGGTGCACCGGCCAACAGCGCAAGCCAGACCAAGGTCGCGCCGTATCCGCTGGGCGGCGGTTGACCCTGCCCGTGGACGCGCGAAATCCCCTTCAAGCTTGGTCTTGAGCGTGATTTGAGGCCTGGCGAGCACCCCACGCCCGGGCACCTGCGCGTCGTGGGGGGCGCCAAGAAGGCCAAGGTCGCTGGTTCGAATCGGGGTAGGCTCGCCCGGATAGCCGGCTACCTGCCACCCGATACCAACCCGCCACCAAGGTAGCTGTCACCAGCCGCGCCCCAAGGTAGCTGTCACCAGCCGCAAGCCGGTCACATCGGCGCGCCCACGCAACCCGGCTCTCGCGTAGAACCTACTGCGGCCACAGGCTGAGGTTCACACGGGTCGTCCGACCCGGGATCACGGTGACGTTGGTCTTGCACCGAAGACCCTTTGCGCGCTACTTCTTCTTCATGAGCCACACTTCGGAGACGATGGTGCCCCATCCCCCGCAATTGCGCCACTGCTCGACGGTGACTCGATCCCCGACCCCTACGTCGGGCGCTTTCTCCAGACGTATGACAAGTTCGCCCTGTCGGGTCGCCTCGCGCGGAATGTCAAAGGTGCAGAAATCGCTCATCTGCAACCGCAACTCCACCTCGCGCGCGAGGACGAACTCGTTGGCGTAAATCGTCTGCGACTTCTGGTTCATGCGCGAAGCATAGCGCTCCAGGTACCACGGGCGCACGAAGGTGAACCGGATGCGATACTGGGCCTCAGGATCCAAGTCACGATAGTGAAACATCACGCCCCGGGCCTCGTCCTGGGTGTAGTGCATTGAGCGCTGGCTGGGGCGGTTACCCTCCCACAGCAACCTCTCGAAGCGGGGCTGCTCGAACTCGAAGGGATAGCCGTTGGTGAGATGAGGACAGGGGCCTGGCACCCCGCAGTTGTCGTAGAACCCGCCCTCTCCGGCGTCCTCATAAGCCACGATCATGTGCAGCATCTCGCGCTTGTCCGCCAGCGAAGCTGCGCGCGCCCGCTGGAGCTGCCGCTTGAGCCAGCCCAGCCCGATGAAATCGTGCTTGAGGTTGAAGCATCCCTCGTTGCGGGCCCCGAACAGGGCATTGCTCTCTTCGCCCAGATGCGCCGCTTCCTCGCGAAGCCTCCTCATCTCCGGCGTCTCCTCCAACTGGTCAAACCACGGCAGGATCAAGTCCACCGTCTGGTCGAGGTCCCCGTCCTCCAGGGCGCGCGCGATGGTGCGCTCGATTTGCCGCTGGAGGTCCGCCTGCTGCCTGACGCTGTGCCTGATGTACAAATCGAGCGCTCCCTTTTGCGTATACAGGCGCCACAGCCAGTGGCCCTTCATCTGGTGGCGCGGGATGCGCTCCCCGGCCTGCTTCACGAGATCGTAGTACCGTTGAATGCCCTCCTTCTCCGTGATGGGCACTCCGGGGTTTTCCTGCAGGTTCTCCTCGAGTTGAAACAGGGCTCTTGCCATGCGGGGCGCGGCTGTGGGACCGAACCAGGCGCGGCAGTACTCGGCCACCACCTCCTCCACGCTTGTCTGCGGCGCCCACAGCAGGCGCTGCCACATCCACTGGTTGAAGTGGTCATGGAACCCGCTGGAGTGAGTGACGTCGCCCGCCCCGTAGCGCACCACCTCGCCAAATGCCCAATGATAGTAGCGCGGCCACGCGAACCAGGAGGCCCGGTCGTAGACCATCGTCAGCGCCTGGTCGGGGCGGCGCTCGTAGATGAAGCGGTTCCAGCGAGGCGGCAGGTTCCCGTCGCGATCGGCGCGCGGGTAGGCCAGAATGTAGCCGAACTCGGAGTAGCGCCAGTGGGTTATCTCGTTGTAGTGCATCAGCACCTGCCGTGGCGGCAACTGGCGCATGATCTCCTGGTTATAACGGTCAGGGGGGCCGAAACCGGGATAGCGGAACAGGTCCATGCGGTGCGTCTGCCGGTGGCCGGGCTGCCATGTCATGGCGTCTGAGCCGGGGCCATATCCCCACGCCCACAGCCACTCCCGCGGCTTCTCCTGCAAGTACTCGAAGATCGCGATATCGTCATCATTGTTGAACTTCTGGTTCGTGAACCAGACTCTGGTCTGCGGGTGGCGCTTGTGGATGACCGCCGCCATGTCCTCGACGAGCTTGATGAATGTCAGCCCATAGGGTTTGCAGCGGTCGCACTCGCAGCCGCCACCGTCCCCGCCCTGGAACTTCACGAAGTCGAACGCCTCGCCGTCGCTGAAGAAGGCCTCGCAGCGCTCCAATTGCGCTCGCCGCGCCTCAGGCACGGAGAGGCAGACGTATCCTTTGCGGCCAATTGACTCCTTGGCTTCCCATGCCGCCGGGCCACTGCCTGCGTTGGGGAAATACTCGTACTGCGTCATCAGTCCGTACGACTTGATGAAGTCGAACATCGGGCCCCAGCCCGTCGTGAACGTGTTGGCTCCCGCCAGCGCGTAGTCCAGGATTACGCGCTGAGTTTCATCGTCGGTCCAGTCGCGCACCTTGGCCAGTTGCTTGGCGAATCCGCTCTGGCCGTACTGCGTGCCGCGCACCTCAAAGGCAGGCGCGGTGCGCACCTCGAGGTTCTGCGGGACGCGCAGCGAACGCTCGCCGACCACCGTCCGGCGCAGAATCTCGCCGACCGCGTACAGCACTCCCCTCTGGTCAACGCCAGCCGCGATGATGCAAGGCGGATTGGCGTCCATGCACGAACGCACCAGGAAACCCTCCGGGCCAGGGTCGCGCTCGGTCAAGGGCTTGATCCAGCAGGCATCGAGCCGCCGCTCCAGTTCCGCATGATGCGCAGGCACCCCGAGCAGCACCAGCAGGCAATTCGCCAGTTGGCGCGACACGGCGCCTTCCTGCTCGATGCGCACCTCCGTTCGGCTCGCTTCGCTAAGACGCGCCGCTAGCAGTTGCGCCGACTTGCGCTCCACGCTGTCCGCCTTGGCACCTACGCGCACCGCCACGCATCTGAATGCCCGATACGGGCCGGCGCCCGCCAGGCGATGGTGTGAACGAAGCATGTTTCCTCCCTTGACAAGGCTGCCGAGCACCGTTCTGCGCCAACCGCACCGCCCCCTTCCCGCGGGAGTCGGCGGCAACGCGCGAGGCAGCGGCTGGGCAACGCGCCTTCTATGGGTAAGACGCGTCCGACGGGGTCTGCTCAGTGGGTGGGAGAAGGCGCAGGGTCGCTGGCTCGAATCGGGGTAAGCTCGCCCGGGCAGCCGTCTAGCCGCCACCCGATACCAGCCCGCGACCAAGCGGGTCGATTCGGTGGCGGAAAACGACCTGCCATCGAAACAGCGTGGCTTCGGACAAGGTCGGAGATTTCGATGCCACGCCAACTTGGTCAGCGGACATGACAGCCGTCGAGACAAGACTCGCTTTGGCAGTAGCCTACCGGCAAGAGGAAACAGCTAACCCGCATTATTCATGTCATTCCGAACGGAGCAAGGCGGAGTGAGGAATCCCCTACCAGGAAGCGCCAACGATAGGGGATTCCTCGCTGCGCTCGGAATGACAGTGTGCACCCGCCACACGCTGGTGGTGAATAATCCAGGCTAACTGTGGGGGTGTTGAAAAAGGGGTCTACTGTGCTCCGCCACAGGAATCGCACGCCCGGCAAAGTGGTGCTAGAGACTCGTTTCCTGTGTTTCTCAACAGCCTCACTGTCACCGGTTTCCTTTGCATCCACTTGAAGGCCCCGCGAACGGCTTCTCGCGGGAAACCTCGTGCGTCGCTTGCGCCGACCTACCGTTGACTGCGCCACTTATGGCGTGCTCCCCCGTAGACCGTGGTGATTGTGTAGCCGTGATCGGAGGCCCATGCACGCGCAGTGTTCTGCAACCGTGCGTTGCCACAGTTGAGATAATCGACGGCCATGTCCCGCGTCCCATATCTGTTCAAAGCCTCTATGAGCACACTCTCCGACCCCGCCTCACCCTTGACAACAAAGAACCCATACGCGGCAGATACAAGTTCCACCCTCTTCTGCTTGAGAGCGGCCATCAGGGCCGAAGCGGCAGCGCGATCGTCGTCCTCGGCAAACTCCCCGAGGACCGCCGCGGCTGTCCGTCGGACTTGTTCGTCCCCGTCTCGTAGGGCCTGCGCCAGCGCGGGCACCGTACGGTCACCAGGGAAGAACCTGGACGTCGCTGTGTCAATATCCCCGAGCGCGAATATTGCCTCCACTCGCACAGCCTGGCTCGTATCCTTCAAAGCAGAAAGCAGCACAGGGAGACCGCGCTCGTCCCCTGCCTCCCCCAGCGCAGCCGCCGCCCCCCTTCTGGTACGTTCAATGCCCATTCTTGCAAGCCGCTACCAGGGATGCCAAGACGGCTTCGCCAGTTCCTTCCGAAGCCCTCCTCCAATGCTGGGGACCTTTGGTAATCTCGCCCAAGGCCCACGCGGCGCTCGACCAGACATCCTCATCTTGGTCCTCGAAAGCACTTATCAGCGGGGCGATTACCCTCTCGTCGTCTGCGCCGGACAGGCCCAATGCAGCGGCAACTCGGACCGCGGCCTCCGGGTCCTTGAGAGCAGCAAGCAGTGGCGAAACCGCTGGCCGTCCTATCCTTCTAAGCGCCCAAACGTCCTCACTGCGGTCCAGTTCACCGAGACCTCTCCTCAGGGCGGAGGTCCAGGGGGGCAAGACACGCGCACGCACGACCTCTCCGGGCTCCGTTGCATCGAGTGTTCGAGAACGCAGATACGCGTCTTTGACAGCAGACAACAAGGGGGCAACCGCATGAGGATCTCCCATGTCTGCAAGCGCCTCCGCTGCGGCGTTTCGCAAGTCCTCATCTTCATCCTTTAGCGCTGCGATCAGGGCTGGGGCTGCAGCGGGATCGCGTGTCCTGCGCAACGCGTCTGCCGCTTCAATCCTCACACGCTCATACTTGTGGTCGAGGGCGCCGATGAGAGCGCGAACTGCTCGTCCGTCCCTTATCTCCCCCAGTACGGACGCAGCCGCAGCTCCCGCCTCGGGGTCCTGATTGTTAAGGGCAACGGCGAGCGCTTGAACGGCAGGTTTGCCGATGCTGACCAGTGCCTCTTCTGCTGCCTGCTGGACGCTAATTACTGCGTTCGCCCTAGCATAGCTTAGAGCACCGATTAGTGCCGGAACGGCGCGCGCATCCCTCAGCTTGCCCAGCGCTTGTGCAGCCTTCTCTCGCTGTTTTGCAGATCCTTGATTGAGTTGCGCGACTAGTGCTCAGTTAACTTATTCCTGCAACAATCAGCGCGGGAGTCTTATAGCCTGTTTCGTGCCGGAACGACAGTTCGCAGCGCGGTGCGAAATTGTACTGTGACTATGTTAACTGAGCACTAGCCGATCTACGCGGCTCGCAGGCGAAGCTGCAATGTGGGGCGCGCACAAAGAGACGAGGAGTATCATCGCTATTAGACCGGTACTCTTCGTTCGTATGCCTCCCCGCTCGATCATAGCCTCTCCTCCCGCCAAGGAATCACCTTGGCGACTCTAGTAGGGCCTACTCAAGACGCCAAAGGCGGATCCTCTCGATCAACCATAGGCACCGCTTCCGGGCGCGTCGTCACAGCGGCTAGTGCTCTGTCAGGGTTAAAACGACGGGTGCAGTCTCTGTCGCTACTGGACCGGGCGCGACCTCCGTGAGGTCGCGAGGCCCCGCGCGCTCATGGAGCGTGCGCCCGAGGGATGCATCAGAACATGGTTGACAGAGCACTAGGTTATCACACTTATCCATACCCCCAAACCGCTGACAGTCGAAATGCCTGTGATAGCTTGGACAAATGAGGACATCGGCAACCTGTTTTTCCTGATTGTGCCCTGTTGCTCAAAACTCCTTCGGCGGTTGGGCGCGAAGTCCTGCTGTCGGTGGTTTCGTTGCCCGGCCTCGCTTGGTGCTGGTGGAGGAAAAGCACCCGCCATCGAAACGGCGGAAATGTGGGCGAGGTAGGGGATTTCGATGCCAGAGTGTTTTGGCCGAAAAAACTGACCCGGAATCGAGCTCCGAATGCTCGCACCGTGGCGTAGGTGGCCGGGCACTTCGCTCGGTCACCACGCTACCAGGTCAATGCCCATTCACGCTAGGTCCCGGCGGCGGAAGGCCAGCTGGGCGAGCCACAGCATCACGACAGCATAGGCCAGCCCGTAGGCGCTCAGCACGAGAACCCGGCCCGGGGTGATGTCGACACCTGTCAGGAATTGCTGGTGCAGTCCGAACTCACCGTAGCTAGGCAGTACATAGTAGAGCCAGCGCGTGAACGACAGCGACCACACTTGCGTCAGCAGCATGTCTCCGCCCGCGAAGTAGGCGAGAATCCCACCAAGCGCGGGAGGCAGCACCATCGCCAGCGCCAGGCCAACGGACCCGGCGAGCAGGGACTGGAAGAAGACCAGCACGCAACTGTAGCCGACGCTGGCGGGCACGCGGCGCGCCGCATACCAACTGTACCCGACGAGCACCGCCGACATGATGGCCACGAAGATGGCTAGCATAGCGCAAGCCCCCAGCCACTTGCCCAACAGGAACTGTCGCCGGCTGATCGGCTTCGCCAACACCCACGGCAGGCTGCCTCGCGCCTGCTCCCCAGACACCAAGCTGCAGAAGATGACCAGGGAGAAGACCGCGGCAGCTATGGAGACGAAGGTGTACATCGCGGTCTGCATCATCACGGGTGCCATTTCCGTCCCGACCCGAAAGCGAGCGCCCCGCTCCTGTCTTCCGCTTGACCGTAGGAAGTGGGGACGGGCTTGGGCCAGGCGAGCAGTGAGATGGGACTGCGTGTAGCAGAACCCACCAAGCACGAGCAGCGCTCCCACCACCAGCGCGACAAGCAGCCGCCGACTTCTGAGGTCCGCGAATTGGTCTCGCGCAATGTCGAAGATGGTCATATCTGTCGCTCCTCCGTCAGCGCCTGGAAGAATAGATCCTCCAACGTCGCTGCCCGCTTGTTGGCGGAGAGCACCGGGAGGCCCGCGCCCACCAGCAAGGCCAGCACGCGTTGCTGGGTCGCTTCATCCGCGGTGGAAATGACCATGCCACCGTCGGCCGCCGTCTCGATGTGTCCACCGGCCTGGGCGACCGCATCGGCCGTCCCCTCTGGGATCGCGCGGGTCGTGATCTCGAAGCCTTCCGTTCTCGACGCCAGTTCTGACAAGGGCCCCTGGCGCACCAGACGCCCTCGGCTGAGGATCGCCACGTCGTCGCAGACCGATTCGACCTCAGACAGAATGTGGGAACTGACGAAGATGGTTTTCCCTTGCTTCTTATACTCCAGCAGCAAGCGCCTCACGTCCCGACGCCCTACCGGATCGAGGTTCGCGGTCGGCTCGTCGAGAATCAACAACTCTGGACCGCCGACCAGCGCTTGAGCCAGCCCAAGGCGCTGGACCGTTCCCTTCGAGAGTTGAGAGGTGCGGCGCCTTCGCACCTCTTCCAGACCAGTCAGCGAAATCACCTGATCAATGCGCAACCCCGCTTCGCGCTCAGACAGTCCGTGGAGCCGCGCGCAGTAGGCCAACATCTGCTCCGTGGTGTAGTATCCTTTCGGGCTGATGCCTTCGGGCAGAAATCCGATCTTTGCCTTCGCCCGCACCGATCCCAGCGGCTCGCCGAGCACCTCTCCCCGCCCGGCAGTCGGCCGGTGCAGGCCCAGCAGCATACGTATCGTCGTTGTCTTGCCCGCGCCGTTGGGCCCCAGAAAAGCAAAGGCGCGCCCTTCCCGCACCTCGAGCGATAAGCCGTCCACCGCGACGACCCGGGAGCCCGCGCGTCCGCCGAAGACCTTTGTAAGGTTTTCCGTCCACAGCGCTACCATCTGCTCTACCTCTGGGCCGGCGGGGCTCCGACGAGCTTGGCCACTTGGTCGCTAAGCCTGCGTCCCACGCCCCGTTGGAAGCCGACGTTGATCCAGGCCACGTTGCCCCACCGATCTAGGACGACGAGCGTCGGAAGGGTAGTCGCATCATAGGTTTTCCCGACGTTCCCCCTGGGATCGAGCAGCATCCACAGCGACGGGTAGCGCCCCTCAATGGCTTTCCTTACCTGCGCTCGCGTCTCGCGTTGGCTCAGACAGAGGATAACCACCTCCTGATCCTGGTGATGCGCGGCGAGGGATTCGAGGATCGGCAGCAGGAACCGGCACGACGGGATCGGCGTTCTCCAGAAATCGAGCACTACGACCTGTCCGACATGACTCGCGAGCGAGACCGTCTTTCCTGCCAGGTCTTGCAGAGTGAAATCCGGCGCCGGCTCGCCCACGCCAATCGCGCCCAATTCCTGCACCTCTCCTTGTTGTGGCATTCCGCTCTGCTTGACCTGGTATGTGAGCCACGCGAATGCGATCACAAAAAGAGCCGCTGCGACAAGTCTGAGGCCACGTGCCATGCTTTAACTCCCGGAGGGGCGCCCAGTACAAACAGGGGGCGAGCTCGATCCTGCACAGCCTTCCCGTTCGAGCCGATCGAAATCATCAAGCTTGGGATCTTGGAACAAATCGGAGGCTGAATTGAGGTGCACTCTGGGGCCCGTGTCCCTGCACTTGAAATACGACGAGCCTTCCATAGTTCTCACGCCTGGCCACCAGGGTCCGAATCTGAAGCGCTTTTCGGCGCGCAAGGATCGCTTCCCTGCGGCCGCAATAGACACCATCCGGCATGACGTTTCTCAGCCTCGTGGTACCACTCGCGGTTCTTGGTGCGCCACGAACTCCGCCAACGTCCGCCGCAGACCCCGAGCCGCACAGTCCGGTCACCGACTCAGAAGCCGACATCATCGGACGCTGGTTCGAGAACGCCATAGTCCTACTCCGCGCCGGAATCGAAACCGCCAGCGCGGAAAGTCGGATTTGAGTTCGGAATCGCGGTTTTCTCTAACTGTGGACTGATTGGGGCAAGTCCACAGTTTTCAGAGAAACAGAGAGGCCAGACCGCGTTTTCGGGGCAAAATGGGGCCGAGAAGCGGGCACCTTGTCCACAGCTTTCGGCGGCCTCGAAATGCCAGAATCAGGCGAATCGTGCGCGCGAATCGGCCATCACGGCCGATAGGGCCCGCGCTGTCGATTATCGGAGAGAGAGGTTTCGAGCGCGATAGGTTGGCGGAGGAAACTGACCTGGGATCGAAACACTCTCCGGCTGTGGACGAGGCGGCGGGTTTCGATGGCAGGTCGTTTTGGTCACCGTATGGGGATCGAACTCTCTCTCCCGTTTCGCGTGCACCCCGGGCCGACCGCCTGAGTCCCATCGCCGTCGCCATACTCGCGGTCTTGCCGTCGTCCGTCGGCTGCAAGGCACTATCTGTGTCGCCCAAGCGGCGTCCCAAGCCGACTTGACACCCACAAGGAGAAGCAAGGCCGCAGCGGCGGCTGCTGGATACAGCGGACAGCGCCGGCGTCCTGGGAACGGCGCACACTTCTGGGCATGCATTGTACGGTACCTCCTCGCTCCTGCGGTGAGGATGCGCTGCCCTCCGGGTCGCGATAGTGCACGTCGAAGGAGAACTCCGTGTCGAGGGTATACGAGGCGGGATCGGAAGGCGAGAAGCGGTAGTTGGACATCTGCGGCGGCAGGTTGGTTGAGGGCACGTAC
>Ga0315280_10005455_pt1 | contig 18095 bp, 26 predicted proteins | sample YL17G06_40_MG_FD_203697 | JGI IMG/M metagenome (GOLD analysis project Ga0315280, IMG submission 203697) | Sediment microbial communities from Yellowstone Lake, YNP, Wyoming, USA - YL17G06_40 | ecosystem: Environmental > Aquatic > Freshwater > Lake > Sediment | place: USA: Wyoming | collected... | reverse complement strand
ACAGTAGATGAGTCTGAGAAGCCAACGCAGACTGGCTGCCAAGATGCTCAAAGTCGGGGTCAACAGGATCTGGATAGACCCTGAGCAGATAGAGAAAGTGGAATCTGCAATAACGAGGAATGAGATTCGAAAACTTCTACACGAAGGCGCCATAAGAAAGGTTCCTGAGACTGGGATAAGCAAGGGGAGAAAGAGAATTCTCAGAATGAAACGGTCTCGAGGAAAGAGACGCGGTCCAGGAAGCAGAAAAGGTCTAACTATTTCGAAGAAGCAAGCATGGATCGGTAGAATAAGAGTCGTGAGAGAACGATTGAGGGAGCTTAGAGATAGGCGGATGATCGCGAAGCCTGCCTATCGGAAGCTCCTCTTGATGGCTAAGGGAGGGGCGTTCCGAAGCAGTTCTCACCTGAACGAGTACATAGACGCCCACAAGTTGGTGAAGAGAAGGTAAGCTGAGATGGCTAGAGGTTCTAGATACAATGTCCCTTTCAGGCGAAGGAGAGAGGGAAAGACCGATTACAAGAAACGAGCTACACTAGTCGTGGCACGGAGACCTAGAGCTGTAGTTAGAATCACGGGCAAGCATACGATCGTTCAAACTATTGAGGCGAAATCTAAGGGAGACAGAGTTCTAGCAGCAGCTAACTCGATCGATCTTGGCGAGTTCGGTTGGAAAGGAGGATGCGGAAATCTGCCGGCAGCCTATTTGACAGGTTATCTCGCCGGCTTTAGATCCATTCAAAAAGGAGCTAGCGAGTCTGTGCTTGATTTAGGCTTGAGGAAGGCAAGCAAGGGCGGAAGAATCTTCAGTGCCTTGAAAGGTATAGTCGATTCTGGCGTCAACATCCCTCATGGTGAGAAGATATTTCCGGATGAATCTAGAATTCGCGGCGATCATATAGCTGATTACGCGAAGAAGACCTTTTCAAATCCAGAATTATATAATAAGCGTTTCTCGCAGTACCTTTCGAGAAAGTTGAAACCTGAAGACTTGCCGTCGCATTTTGATGAAGTGAAGAAGAGGATTCAAGAGAGTTTCACTAGCGCGGTGAAGAAGAATGAGTAGAGAAATAAGACCAACGTCCGAGGCCGGTTGGATACCGAAGACTAAAGTTGGAAAGTTCGTCCAAGACGGCCATATAGTCTCCTTGGAAGAAATTTTCACCCAAGGAATGAAGATAATGGAGCCGGAGATAGTTGACGTTCTTTTGCCGAACCTTCAGCAAGAGGTTCTGGGGATAGGGTTTGTTCAAAAGCAGACAGATGCTGGCGAACGATCCCGATTCAGGGCTATAGTTGTTGTTGGGAATGGCGAAGGATACGTAGCAGTAGGCGATGGAAAAGCTCGACAAGTTAGAACGGCCATAGGCAAGGCGACTATCGAAGCGAAGCTAAATATAATTCCGGTCCGTAGAGGATGTGGCAGCTGGGAGTGCGGTTGCAATCTTCCTCACTCGCTCCCTTTCGGAGTGAAAGGGAAGTGTGGAAGCGTTCGAATTGAGATTATCCCGGGTCCTAGAGGGCTAGGACTTGTTGGAGGGGAAATACCTAAGACAATACTGAGACTGGCTGGGGTCAAGGACTGTTGGACGAGAACGTATGGTTCAACGAGCACACTCGGCTCAACAGCCTTCGCTGTATGTGATGCTCTCAGAAACACCTACAAAGTCGTAACGCCTGAGGACTGGGTCAGATGAAGAAAGCTTCGAAAACGAAGAAAGGTAAGTGTCTAGTTGCGATAAGAATACGAGGAATACCCGGCGTCAAATCAGAATTAGAGAGGACTTTGGCTTCGCTCAGGCTGACAAAGAATTTTCGCGCTGCAATCCTGTATGATCGGCCCGAAATAACCGGGATGCTGGCTAAGATTAAGGATCTAGTCACTTGGGGTGAGGCGAGGAAGAAGACTCTAAGCCTATTGCTCAAAGAGAGAGCTAAGACGATTGGCGGGAAGAAACTCACGAATTCCTTCGTCAAACAAAAGTTTGGATTGACAACGATAGATAGATTGGCCTCAGCTGTCGATAAAGGAGAGCTTCATCTGGAAAGACTATGGAAAGAAGGAGTGAACCCTAACTTCAGGCTGCATCCGCCGAAAGGAGGGTTCAAAGGCAAGACGAAGCTTGCTTTCAAGCAAGGCGGCGAACTCGGCTATAGAGGCGAAGCGATATACGATCTGATAGCGCGAATGGTATAATGTGGCACTCAGCCTCTTTGGTGATGACGGCAGACTTATTAGATTTCCAATTTGATTTGTTATCGATTGGTGAGAAGACTATGCCTGAAGGGGATCGAGGTCGAAAGAGACGTTTCCCATGGTGGTTCGACGTATTCGACGAGATGGAGACGATGGACGAAATGATGGATGAGATGATGCGGAAAGCTTTTGAAATTCCTAAGGAAACGAAATCATTCGGCCCATATGTCTACGGTTTCTCAGTATCACTCGACCCGGAAGGGAAACCAATGATTCAACAGTTTGGAAACGTCAAACCCACCAGGGTTGGACCTCGAGTCAAAGAGGAGAGGGAACCTTTAGTAGATGTTATCCAAGAAAATGACGAGATCGCTATCTTCGCTGAGCTTCCTGGGGTCGAGAAGAACGATATTAGGCTTCACTCAAACGAGAAGAATCTGACGATATCGGTCGACTCGAAAGGGAGAAAATATCATAAAGAATTAGAACTGCCCGCCTCGGTCCTACCTACGTCAGCGAGAGCCTCATACAAGAACGGTGTCCTCGAGGTTAGATTAAAGAAGGCTGAAGGCAAGGCCCCTGAGAAACAGATAAAGATAGAATGAAAACGCCTTGACGAGCTTCGAAGTTTTTGTCTCTCGCAGACTATCTCTCGACTAGAGGCTGGAAAACCTTTATTTTGGGCGTTCTTTATCATGTTGTGCTTCTAAAGATGAAGCCCTAGCTTAAAGAGATCCAACAAATAGCAGGTATATCAGTTGGCTAGAAAGCATAGAAAGGTCAGGAAGCTTCGAGGATCCAGAACTCATGGTTGGGGTACTTCAGGTCAGCATAGGGACAGTGGAAGCCAAGGCGGTAGAGGGAGGAGCGGTCGCTGGAAGCACAAGTGGACCTGCACTGTTAAGCATGAGCCTCGTAGGAGAGGGAAACTTGGATTTAGATGTCCGACTGGAAAAGGCATCCTGAATACGATCAACATCGGAGAGCTTAGTCAACTGGCAGAGAAGCTTCTAGCTCAGAATAAAGTGAAGGAAGAAAGCGGGAAGATAGTCATCGACTTGGACGAGTTGGGGTACGAGAAGCTTCTTGGAGGAGGAAAAGCTACCAGACGTCTCGCTGCAAAGGTTTCAAAGTATTCAGAATCAGCGGCGAAGAAGATACAAGAGGCTGGAGGAGAAATAGCAGGATCAAGTGCCAAAAGCTAGGTGTAATATTTGGTTAGATTTATCGAGCTCTTCAAGCCTCTCACAAGATTCTTCCCAGATGTCAAAGCTGCTGAGAAGAGAGTGGCTTTCAACGAAAAGCTCTTTTGGACAGCCATTGTCCTGATAGCATATCTCATCATGGCGGAGATTCCTCTTTACGGGATAGGCAAGAAGGGCGCCCAAGACCCGTTCGGTGCTTTAAGAGTAATATTTGCATCCAATCGTGGAACCTTGATGGAGCTGGGTATAGGACCTATCGTCACAGCCGGCCTGATACTTCAAGTTCTAGCAGGTTCAAAGATGATAAATGTCGACTTCACGAACCCCGACGATAGGATGCTTTTCACAAGCGCGAGCAAGGTTCTCGCCGTGGTGATGGTAGTGTTCGAGGCGTCCGCTTACATAATCGGAGGAGCTTATGGAGCGATAAGTGTCCAGATACAGTTCGTAATCTTGCTCCAATTGGTTGCTGCAGGAATAATTCTAATGCTTCTCGACGAGCTCCTGCAAAAGGGCTGGGGGATAGGAAGTGGAATAAGCCTCTTTATCGCTGCAGGTGTCGCTCAAAGAATCTGGTGGGACGTGTTTTCACCGCTGGGTCCTATGGATGACCAGAAGTATTACGGTTCAATATTGGCGTTTGCACAGTCGATCTGGATGAGACAGGATATTAGAGGTATTTTCTATAGACCCGGAGGTTTTCCAGATATGATAGGTCTCGTAACGACCCTCATAGTCTTCGTCATCATAATCTATATGAACGGGTTGCGTGTTGAGGTGCCTGTCTCATACGCTAAGTATAGAGGTTACAGAGGAAAGTTTCCGATAAAATTACTATACGTCTCCAACATACCGGTTATATTTGCTGCAGCCCTCTTCGGAAACATCTACTTTGTTTCACAATTGATATGGCAGAACTACAATCGAGAAAGCACAAACTTTTGGCTGAATCTAATCGGGCAGTTCTCCATCATAAGTCAGAGGTACGAGCCTAGCGGCGGCTTGGTCTACTATGTTGTTCCTCCTAGAAACTTGAATGGTGTTCTTCAAGACCCATTCAGAGCAGCGATGTACGCAGGATTGATGATCGTAGTTTGCATATTCTTCGCGGTAACATGGGTTGAAGTCGGAGGAATGGACTCACGCACTGTTGCAAAGCAACTCCTAGACTCCGGAATGCAGATCGAAGGGTTCAGAAGATCCAATGTTCCAATACAGCAAGTTCTCGATAGATACATTCCAACTGTGACGATCCTAGGCGGATTAATAGTAGGGGCGATAGCAGCCTTCGCCGACTTTCTTGGAGCCTTTGGGTCAGGAACAGGAATCTTGCTTACCGTAGGAATTCTTGAACAATACTACCAACTATTGGTTCGAGAGAGGATAACGGAGATGTATCCTGCGGTCAGAGCCGTCTTAGGAAAGTGATTCTGATTGGCTATGACCGTAATTCTGACGGGGATACCCGGCGTAGGTAAAACTACGATCCTCAATCAGTTGCAGAATCTTGCGAAAGAGAGAAAAATCAAACTCACTGTATTGAATTACGGAACGGTAATGAACGAACTCTTCAAGAAATATGGTCGCAAGATTAGTAGAGACGAAATAAGGCGGCAGCAAATATCAATTCAAAAGAAGATTCAGGATCGAACCGCGCAAATTCTAGTTCGGAAGATAAGAAATCCGATAACAATAATCGATACTCACATGTTCATTAGGACAAAGACAGGACTATGGTCAGGACTCCCTGAGAGTGTGCTCTCAAGACTTAAGCCTTCTTTAATTGTCTTGGTTGAAGCTCCTCCTGAAGAGATAGCTAAGAGAAGAAGATCAGACACCACCAGAATGAGAGATGACCTTGCTATGGAAGAAGTAAAATTCGATCTTGAGTGGTCGAGGGCTACGGCTTCAGCATGCGCGGTCTCTACAGGTGCACCAGTCAAAATTATAAGTAACAAGACTGGTAAGCAAAGAGAAGCGGCGGAAGAGCTCTTCAAATTAATGATGGAACTGACTGGTTGATGAGGATGACGGTAATCGATGAACTTTGGAATTTGATCATGGCCGGTTTGGGGCCGTACCATGAGATACCTGAATCAACATTCCTGGTCTTAGCGATCGCTCTAGGGCTTTCGCTCATCACTAATGCAGCGAATCGTTTCCTAGTGGACATTGAAAAAATGAAGTCCGTTACCAAGGAGATAAACGCGTGGAGAAAGCAGTTGGATAGAGCGAAGAAGGCGAATGATGAAAAGATGATGGCCAAGCTTATGAAGAAGAAGCAAGCGATTATGAAGCTTCAAAGCGAGATGACGTGGGATAGAACGAAGGTCAGCTTGCTGTTTCTAGCGCCATTCTGGCTTGTATGGGCGGTCCTTAGCGGATTCTTCGGTCAGGCGATCGTGGCGGTATCACCTTTCACTTTTCCTTGGCTTATGGGCGAGAATCTTCCGTTCTTCTCGTGGTACATTGTGTGTTCCTTCGCTTCTGGGCTTCCACTGTCAAGAATTCTCGGGATCAACCCAGAGGATTGAGCCAGCTTCTGGAGTCGGCTCCAAATGCCTCTTGTAGTAACCATAAGTGGACTGCATGGAAGCGGAAAATCTACTTACGCGAAGGCTCTGGCTGAGGAATTCAAGCTTAGATATGTTTCCGCAGGTCAACTGTTCAGAGACATCGCGAAAGATAAAGGAGTCTCGATGGAGGAGTTGATTCAAATTACAGCCGATGATTCTGAGATAGACTGTATCATAGATGAGAGGACTAGGAGGGAAGCGGAGAAAGGAGATGTCATTCTGGATGGGCAACTGGCGGGTTGGATGGCGAAAGACAAGGCTAGCCTCAAGATCTTCTTAACAGCTCCTGAAGACGTTAGGATTAGGAGGATAGCTGAAAGGGACTCGGTTGACTTCGAGAAGGCTAAAGCTCAAACCGTTCTTAGGGAGAAAGCTGAGAGAGAAAGATACAAGAGGTATTACGACATCGACATCACAGACATCTCAACATACGACTTGATAATGGACACAAGCCTCCTTCCTCTTGAAGAGAGTATCAAAATTCTTAAGAACATCATCAGCGACTACATTGGGAGGCAACCTAGGAGATGAGTCTTGAATGCCAGCGATAGAGGTAGGAAGATTATGCGTCAAGGCAGCCGGGCGAGAATCTGGAAAGAAATGTGTAATAGTCGATGTGATCGACAAAAACTTCGTCTTGGTTACAGGTCCTCAACAGTTGACCGGCGTCAAACGCAGGAGGACCAACGTGAAGCACTTGGAACTTACAGACGAGAAGATCGACATTAAGAAAGACGCTACGGATGAGGAAGTTGCGAAGACTATGGGCAAGACCTTGAAGGTTGAGAAACCTCCGGAAGTCGAGAAGCCCAAGAAGCGCAAACCTAGAGAAAAGAAAACTTAAGGGGCCTCCGCCAGATCTTCTGTTCTGGAGGAAATCTCTGTTATACGCTTAGATTATATGCGGGCAACTAGGGCTGTGATGACTGCCGTTAAGATTCCAGCAGCCAAGGTTCTCGCTCCAGACAATAGCATATTCTCTTTCGATATTCGACCTAAGAACATCCCGAGGCTGAATATCATGCTCATAATGAGGATAACAGAGACGACGGCCGCAGTATTTGCTGGAATCAGATTGGCTGACGCAAAGAAGAACGGTAGCATAGAGATTATCGCCGCCATGAATGGAGATATAGCATCAACAAGCGCTGTCCAGACTAAAGCGAAACGAGACGCCTTCCCATGCATCGTATTGCCGAGATCGGTTAACATCGCTCTTTTCAATTTGTTAAGCCTCCTCTTCCTCTCCGCTCTCTCAGCCATATATGCGCCTGAGAAGCCTGAGATGCCCATGGCTAAACTTGCCCCCAACCCTATTCCTATGATCACTTTCGGATTGACTGAACCTGAAGCCCATGCGCCCACAATTACCCCGAGCATAGTCATCGCACCGTCGAAGGAGTTCATTACGAAGTATCTTCTTGAGATGCTGTCGGCGCCTGTCACTCTTAGATAAGTCTTGAACTTCCGAAATGTCTCACGCAACTATTCGATGCTCCTCCCTACCATATTGAGGATGCATGAACAAAATGTTTACTGAGTGCCTAAGCTGAGAATCAATTCATATGTGAAAGTTTTCTCAATATTTCTACTTAGCCGCAAGCCTACGTGAAGGATGCGAAGAAACTGTATTCTGATGTGCTGGGATTCTCTTTTAATCAGCAGGGCACATATCAAATGAATGAGGGCGTTGCCTTGCCTGATTCGAAACAGAGCGTCATAATGAGAGGTAGCTGGATTCTGCGGTGTGACGACCCCTGTGATTGCGTTCACGCTGATAGCGCTATCGATCTCCTATTCCCCTTGGTTCAGTTGGACCGATAACGCTCTGAGCGACTTAGGGGTTCGTGGCATAGCTGCGATCCTATTCAACTCCAGTCTCATTATCGGCGGAATTCTAACCATCACGTTTGCAATCGGTCTTAGCGAGATACTGCCGCGTGGAATCTTGGCCCGCGCGGGAATTCCACTTCTTATTATAGCGTCAGCTGCTCTATGCGCAATAGGTCTATTCCCCGAGACCGCCGGCGTTATTCACTTCTACTTCGCTGTAACTCACTTTGCTCTATTTCCAATCTCGCTATTTCTCGTCGGCGCAGCGATGATTCGGAAGCCGTCTAGAAGGAGCTTGGGATTGCTCACGTTTCTAGTCGGCTTTACAGCAGCTGCGGTTTGGGCATTCCCATGGACCAGCGCAGCCATTTCGGAGGCGCTTTCATCTCTTGCGGTATCGATATGGTCTATAATCTTCGGGATCAAATTGCTCAAGGAAGCTTCTCACTTGAGAACACGTTCTTCTTGATTGCGAATGACATCGATTATCTTACGTTTGCAAATTTCGTTTTATGGGCTGAAGATGAGAGATAGGCCGAATGCCGAAGTATTAAGATTTCATATCCTTTTATTTGGCGAAGCGTTAGTTCTCTGTGCGGTGGCTGGTTGTGGAGAAAGCTCCTCCTTGGAAATTGAAAAGAGAACTCGTGACGAGAGTAGATGTTGAGAGCGATCCGAACTATGGATCTGACCCGTACAATCGTCCGATTGAACTTCACATGCGATACGGATTGATCAATCTGGATAAACCACCGGGTCCTTCGAGTCATGAGGTTGCGGCTTGGGTTAAGAAGATCCTCGGCTTTCAGCATGTCGGGCACGGCGGAACTCTAGAAGCCTAATCGGCTGGAGATATCCGAAAGTTACCGGTGTGCTCCCAATCGCGCTTGAAGACGCGACGAAGATTGTTCAAGCTTTCCTGCTTTCAGGCAAAGAGTACGTCTGCTTGATGCAGCTACATGAGGATGTCCGGAACGGTGGAGTTGAATCTATCTTGGGCGAGTTCACTGGTGAGATCTATCAGAAGCCCCCTTTGAGATCTTCGGTCAAACGTGAGATCAGGAAGAGAAGGATCTACAGCATCGACATCCTCGAGATCGATGGAAGACGTGTACTCTTCAAGGTTGGATGTCAAGCTGGAACATACATCAGGAAGCTTGTGTCCGACATAGGCGAGGTCTTGGGAACCGGAGCTCACATGAGTGAACTTCGAAGAACGAGAGCCGGCCCATTCACCGAAGAGAAGAACCTCTATACGCTATACGACGTGCTAAACGCAAACGCCTCATTCAAAGAGACTAGGGATGAGACTCTGCTTAGAGAGATCGTTAAACCGATGGAGGAAGCTTTCGAATACATCCCGAAAATCTACGTGCGAGATTCTGCCGTCGGTGCAATCTGCCACGGCGCCGACCTCGCTATACCAGGAATAACTAAACTTGATTCAAATATAGTTGAGAATGCACCGGTCGTCATATTCACATTGAAAGGCGAGATCGTAGCCTTAGCGAAAGCATTGCTGTCGACAGAGCAGATAATGGACCAAGAGAAAGGTCTAGCGGCGAAAACCATTCGAGTGATAATGCCGACTGAGACATATCCTCGAATGTGGAGGAGCAAAACCTCAAAACCTCTATAACGAACCTTTGAAACCTTATCTTCTGGCTGCCGGGATTCCCGAGCCTGGTACGGGGCAGATCAAAACGGGATGAGCCTAGGCCTGGAGACAAAAGGGCTCGAGAGCCTGTGGTCCTCACGGGCCGCGTGGGTTCAAATCCCACTCCCGGCGCCAAACCTCGCATTCTGCGCTCTGCTCTAAACAGGATTAGGACCAGATGGTTATAACGTCGCGGATGGGTAATGAAGAGATAGACATTCAGGATTACAAGAGGCGGCTGTAGCGACCGTCGGTTTTGAAGGCCAGTCCAAAGCATTCGAAGCGGAACAAGGATACGGTCATGAAATTTCAGGATAGGCTTAGAATTGAGCGTGTCAGGGTTAAGTTCAGGGCGGAAAAAGTTATATTTGCAAAAGCATGTTGTAAATGAATTCTAAAAGAGAACTCGAACAATTTTGGGTGAGACGATTATGAGTATGGTTAAGGCCGCTGTTTTTGAAAAACCAAATGAACCTTTAGCAATCCGAGAATTCCCTAAACCACATGTGGATGATAATGCGGTTCTAGCCAAGATTCTAGCTGCTGGAATATGTGGAACTGATATTCACGTTTGGTCAGGTAAGGTTCCATGGGTTAAAACCCCAATAGTCCTAGGGCATGAAAGCGTCGGAGTTGTTGATGAGTTAGGGAAGAACGTCACCCATGATTCGGTTGGAAAACCGTTGTCCAAAGGCGACAGAATCTACTGGGCCATAGGGATAACGTGTGGAAGATGCTACTATTGCCTGAGGAACACGCCTACCCGATGCTTAAACAGAAAAGCGCTAGGCTTGAGTACACCGTCCGATAGGCCCCCTCACTTGCTTGGAGGCTTCGCCGAATACATCTACTTGCCCGCAGGAACCTACATATTCAAGGTTCCTGAAGAAATTCCAACTCTAGCCATATCAGCAGTAGGGTGCGCAGGTCCAACAATGATCGCTGGCGTAGAGAATGTGGGTGTGGATTTGAACGATTCAATTGCGATACAGGGCTCAGGGCCGATAGGCATGTTCGGCCTCATCCTTTCCATTGAGAGAGGCGCTAGCGAAACCATTATGATCGGGGGACCTAAGAAAAGACTTGAATTTGCTAAAAAGATAGGGGCAACCCGCGTAGTTGACATAAATGAAGTGAAAGACCCTGGAGAAAGAGTTAGGATTGTTAAGGAATTAACCGGAGGTTACGGCCCTGACATAAGTATGGATTGTACAGGAGTGCCCACAGCCATACAGGAAGCAATATCAATGGTTAGGGACGGAGGTAGAATCCTTGAGGTAGGAGCCTACGCCGATTACGGCCCTGTAAACATAAACCCGTACTACATAACGAGTAGACAAATAAGGATCGTTGGCTCCTACTCTAAGGTTGCGCGACACGAATTTGAATTCATAAGGTTCATGGCCAAGAAATGGAGAGAGTACCCATTCCAAGAAATGGTAACTCACAAATTTCCCTTGGAGCGTATCAATGAGGGGTTTGAGGTTCAGAAAGCTCTGGAAGGCATGAAAGTTGTGGTGCTCCCCCACGGTGAGCCTCCTAAGTAGGCGGAAATATGAGTTCTGATATGATCTAAGATAAAGGAAGGTGTTGAAATATGTCTGTACTAGCTGAAGTTCAAAGGGATTATGGTACGCTGAAACTTTTGATAGAAGGAGAATGGGCGGACTCCAACACTTCGAGAATTGAGCCGGTGATGAACCCTGCTAAAGACGAGGCTATAGCACGGGTTCCTTATGCGGTTAAGGAAGAGGTTGATCGAGCTGTTGAAGCAGCCCAAAACGCCTTCGATAGATGGAAAAACCTGCCGGTACCGACCCGAATACAGTACATATACAGGTTTAAGAGCGTAATTGAAGATAACGTCGAGGATCTTGCTAGAATAACTACTCAGAATCATGGCAAAATTATAGATGAAAGCAGGGGCGAGATGAGAAGGCTTGTAGAAAATGTAGAGACCGCTTGCGCCATAGCCTATACAATGGCTAAGGGGGAACATATGGATCAAATAGCAGCTGGAATTGATACAACATTAATTAGAGAGCCGTTAGGAGTGTTCGCGATAATCGGGCCCTTCAACTTCCCGTCGATGGCGCCATTCTGGTTCATACCTTACGCCTTGGCACTAGGTTGCACAGTGGTCGTAAAGCCTAGCGAAGTATGCCCATTACCATTGCAGTGGACGCTTAAAGTTGTCGAGAAAGTAGGCATACCACCAGGTGTGATAAACCTAGTTCATGGAAACCGTGAAGTATCGGAAGCTTTGATATCCCATCCAGATATAAAGGGCGTAGCGTTTGTAGGATCTACCGCTGTAGGCAGAGAGGTATACAAATTTGCTGGAGCGCATGGCAAAAGAGCTATTGTGCAAGCGGGCGCAAAAAACTTCGTAGTGGTAATGCCAGACGCGGATTTAGATATGTGCATACGAGCCTTGATGCCTTCGTTTTTTGGAAACACTGGTCAAAGATGTCTTTCTGGAGCCAATTTAGTCGCAGTCGGGGAAGTATACGAGGAATTAAAGACCAAGTTCGTGCAAGCCAGCTCAAAGTTTAGGCTAGGTTACGGGCTTGATGAAAGAGTAGAGATGGGGCCGGTCGTCACAAGGAAATCCAGAGAGAGAATATTCGACTATATAGAGAAAGGAACGCGTGAAGGTGCAAAACTTATACTGGACGGCAGAAACGCCAAAGTGGAGGACTATCCGAACGGCTACTTTATAGGCGCAACAATATTCGATAACGTCACAACGGATATGAAAATAGCTAATGAAGAGATCTTCGGTCCCGTGGCAAGCATAGTAAAAGCTGAAAAACTAGACGAAGCAGTAGAGATGATTAATAGGAGCAGGTACGGAAACGCGACATGCATCTTTACTTCGAGTGGACGGGCAGCTCGAGAATTCAGGACAAGAGTCAAAGCTGGGAACATCGGAATAAACTTGGGCATCCCCGCTCCCATGGCGTTCTTCCCGTTCGGGGGGTGGAAGGACTCGTTCTTCGGAGTATTGCATGGACAGATGGATTGTGTGGACTTCTTTACGGACAAGAAAATCATAATGTCAAGATGGTAATGGTAAGCATCAAATGAACATGGAAAGATATACCTTCAGCCAATTTATGAGTTCGCTGATCAAAATAGAGTCTATGATAACCGACTTCTACAAAGACCTAGCTGAAAAAATTGAGAGCGGAGATTTACACGACATGCTCGTTAAATTCACTCAGGAGAGCTTGAAGCGCTTGGAATCTTTGAACAGGGTAACCCAATTGAGCATAGTAGAGTTTTCCTTAGAGCATATAACTGGTCTAAATCTAGAAGACTATGTTCTTCATGTGGATCGAGTAATTAAGGATGAGAGATATAACGCTATAAATAAGGCAACAATGTTGGAAAACATCATGCAGGAGCTTTACAGCCAAGCCTCAAAGAAAACTACGTACGCTTCACCAGACGCAAGCGAACTGTTAGAGAGGTTCTCTCAAGAAAGTTCTAAACGTAAACTCAAACTTTTACGTTTACTTCAAACATCTAAGACCGATTAACCTTAACTCTTACGATGCGTAAAAAGCAATTCATACCCTCTTACTCCATCAATTGAGCTACATTCCTTGCGGCGGCTCGAACGAAGTTTATACACTTCTCAAGTCTAACCGCCTTAATCTTCTCTCTTCCTTCTGGAGTCGTGAGGTCAAGCTTGATCAAGTCATAGCATAGAGCGCCACCGAATTCCTTCTCGAATCTCTTGAAGAGTTCCAATGCCTTCTCATACGATTCTTCTCTCCTCTTCGTGTCTCTTACATCAGATCGACCGAGTTTCAGCCCGATTGCCATAACTCCGCCCGTGAGAGCGCCGCAAACCGAGCCCCTCCTGCCGATTCCGCCACCAAAGGGAGTCGCAACCTTAGGGATCAAGTCACTTCCTACGCCAATTGATTCCGCCAAGCTCATCAAAACGGATTCGGCGCAGTTAAAACCGGCTTCAAAGTGGTTAGCGGCTCTTTCTGAAATTGCCTCGGCGAATCTAGCTTCACTCAAACGACCCTAACCCCTCTATTTCCAATTTGATCGTTTCGATTGAATATAGATCTTTGTTGGTCGCCCGAATCAGTTTTCGAGGTAATGATTCCCATAGCGGGCTTCAAAGTCCATCAATATTGGCGGTCTTTGCTGGATAGGCGCAGAATCTGAGGATTGGGCATTTGGGGCAGAGCGGCTTCCTAGCTTTGCAGATAGTCCTTCCGATTTTAATTAGAGCCAAGTGAGTTCTTCCCCTCTTCTCGGAGCTTACTAAGCTCTCAAGGGCGCTTCTGGTCTCTTCATACTCGGCCTTTGCATCTACGATGCCGATCCTCTTCGCTATCCTAGCGATGTGGGTGTCAACGGGAAGGACGTTCCTACCGGCGACGAAGGCCAAAAGGACATCAGCAGTCTTGAAGCCGACGCCAGGAAGCCCTAGAAGCTTCGTTCGCGCTTCAGCTTCAGGCAACCTGAGAATATCGTCCAGTTTTCCATCATACTTCTCTAAGAGCTCTTGAGCGATGCTCTTGATCCTAGGAGCTTTCATATTGTGAAGCCCAGCCGGACGAATGCACTCGACAATATCTCTCTCTTTCGCATTCGCCAAGACCTCCGGCCGAATCTTGAACCTCTTCTTCAACCTCCTGAAAGCCAGCATCGAATTCCTATCATTCGTATTCTGCGAGAGAACAGTTCCAACCAAAATCTCGAAAGAATCCATTCCTCTCGACCAAGGCTCGATGCGGTACAACCTCTCAATAACGGCCAAGGCTCTCGAAAGCTCAGCTCGTCTCGCAGCGGGGATGAGAGACGACGCGGCATGGGTTCTTCTCAAGTAGACTTTCTCCTTCGAAGAGAATAGTAAAGTAAGAAGAAAGTTTCGACTTTGAAGAGGAATAGCCTCCTGCTGGTAAATCGCTTTATTAGCTCTCTTGAACTACTTCTGGTTAAAGGGTTTGCTTCTAATGCTGAATCAGTGGCGGTAGAGTAGTTGTCACGAAGATTTCTACGTGTTAGTAACACTCGAATAATATACGGACGTAACCCAAGAGGTTAGTGGGTCGGTTGCAGGAGATATTCCCGATAAAAGAGCGAGAGCATGGGCTGGCAAGGCGTGATCGAGTCTCGAATGATCAGCTGATCGAAGAGCTTGCCAAAGTGGACAGATTGAAAAGGTAGAGCAACCCGGAGGGATGGTTTGCATGAGTGAGAGTGATTCATTCTATCGTGATGCTAGCGGATACTGGCGGCTGAAGAGCAGAAGAAAGATGATGAAGGGACGGAGTTGAGAATAGTGCAGAGGCAAGCACTACTCCAGAAGATTTCGTCAAAGGATAGAAGCCTCCTAGTCTTGAAGACAGAGCTGGTGAAACTCTTCAATACAATGATCCGACTGGAAGAATCTCTAGCCAGAATTGAAGGATGCGATGAGACGAAGATTCTAGTTCTGGCTAGGTTTGAAGATGCGTACAAGACTCTGAAAAGCTTCATAGATCAATATGAAAAGAAACAAATGTCCATATCGTGAAGTTTGCCGAAGCTTCTTTCTTTTTGGGAGAGCCATTTGTTATTATAAGAAACCTTAAATAACTTTACCTGTTTTCCGTAGTTAGCACGTGTACGGTTGACGGTCTATGTCACGAGAATTTAGACACATAGTTAGGTTAAGTGGAACTGATCTAGATGGGACTAAGAAGTTGATCTACGGTCTCACGAAGATCAGAGGCGTCGGCGTAAGCCTAGCAAACGCTATCGCCAAGGCTGCTGACCTCAAGGCTGAGATGAAGATTGGAAACCTGACAGAGGCTGAAGTAGAGAAGATAGAGGATGTTATTGCTGACCCTACGAAATATGGGATACCTCCGAGGCTCCTGAACAGGAGGAAGGATTTGGAATCGGGGCGAGACCTACATTTGGTCGGCCCTGACTTGGCTTTGAGGGTTAAGTCCGATATAGATTTCATGAAGGATATTCGAACTTGGAAAGGTATACGCCATTCACTGGGTTTGAAGGTTAGAGGTCAACGAACTAGGACGACAGGAAGGATGGGGAAGGCTGTCGGTGTCAGAAAGAAGCTTTTGATCGCGGCTGCAAGGGCTGCGGAGCGAGAGAAGAAGTAGTCGAGGGCGAACTGAGGTGGGCGATCCTAGAAGGAACCGTAAGAAGTATGAGACACCCAGACATCCTTGGCGTAAAGATCAGATAGAGGTTGAATTGAAGCTGATAGGTGAGTATGGGTTAAGAAATAAGCGTGAACTTTGGCGATATAAGACGATGCTTTCGCAGGTTAGAGGTATCGCGAGATCGCTCTTGGCTAGAAGCGAATCAGAAAGAGCGAAGACTGAGAAAGAATACCTCCAGAAACTCGGCAGAATAGGAGTTCTTCCAGAAGAGGCATCCATAGACGACGTCCTTGACTTGGATATCAGAGGTCTACTTGAAAGAAGGCTGCAAACGATGGTTTTCCGAGCAGGGTTCTCAAAGTCAATCCATCAAGCTCGACAGCTCATCTCCCACGGTCATGTCGCGATAGGAAATAGAGTGGTCGCGGTTCCAAGTTATCTCGTTCAGAAGATTGAGGAGCCTGCTATAAAGTATAATCCCAATAGTGCGTTAAGTAGAGCTGACCATCCTGCTAGAAAAGCGCCAGTCGCAACAGCCCTTAAATGACCCAATTGAGGAAGAAGCTCAGCCTAAATTCGCCATTCTAGCCTACCTTTCCGCATCTTAGCTATCAGGTCCTTGCTGCCGGCGAATAGCTCTATATTATATGACAAGTAATACTTTGAAGTGAGTGGAAGCAAGATTCATGGACGTTACCACTCTGCTTAGCGGTGTTCCACACATTCTGATCGTCAGCGGCATATGCTCGCTATCATGGCTCTTCAGTAGAATCTCTCGAAGTCTAGGCTCACTTGTATCCTTCATCGGGTTCTTCATAGGGGTAGTCGCCTTGGCGACAGCTGCATTGTCATTCCTCAAAAGCGGCTTGGATATCGTCACACTTGTGCTCCTCGTGGCTGTCGGGCTCTCTCTCTTCTTGAAGCCTCTAAAGAACGTTCGTTGGGCCGCGCTGGTAGCACTCGCCTCCGGCATAATCGCATTGTACTACGCGAACGCATACTTTGGACAGTTAGGTACAGCAGTTATGCTTGTTATCTTCATAGTCGTAGCGCTACCGGTCTATCTTATGTTCAAATTCGCTGAGGACATTTTACACTCTGTAGGAAGCCTACTCTCGTACCCTGCTGTTGCGGTTCCGATAGGCTTCCTATGTTTAGCTCAAGGAACATTGCTTCTTATAGGTGGAGATCTGCTTCGGTTTATCTCGCAATACGTCAAGCTCTAGCCAGTTTATCTCGCTCTCCTCCATGAGAGAAAGAAGAATACGACTGCCACTATCGTTAGAATAACTGCGAAAGCTATTATCCAGACCGAGTATTGCCCATAGCCGAAGACTATAGGAATCGGACCGATAAGAAAGATTCCGCCTCCACTCACATTCGATCCTGGAAAGAGAAGTGAAGCCACCATAACCAACATGATTCCTACGAAGATCACGAAGAATCCGATCATGAACACTTTAAACGCAAGCGGCACACCTTTCACTTCTTCAAACCTGTCAACATGCACTTCAGGATGCTTCGCCGCTTCGCGATCGTAGCATTCAATGCAAAGCCACCCGGGAACATAGAAACAGTTATCACAGATCTCCCTGCCGCACTCACGGCAAACATACATCGTCCTTTTTCTCCGGCAAATTTCGCAATATCTAGCCGGCATCCAACAGCCTCCTATCTGAGCAAAATCCAAGGAACAATTGTAACGGCCACAAGGATCACAGTGAGTATAATCGCTAGAATCAATACGATCTTTATTGACTCTCTGTCTGTTCCGAAGACGATTGGGATAGGCCCAACTAAAATAGCCCCTCCACCCTTCACCTTTCCACCAGCTCTCCCAACTCGAACGACCATCAAGAGCACAGCGGCGAGGGCTATCGCAAATCCTAAGAAGATTATTATGAAGCCTAGGTTGACCAATTCTTGAGCTGTCGCCACCCGCTCCACCGCCCCGAGTCAATTAGATTCGGAAATCTTCACTCTTCTCAGGCACAAGAGTCGGACCGATTTAAGTTTTCTGTTAGATTTATAATATGGACGTAGGATAACTATGAGACCGCGCGAAGTTAAATGCTCACAGGAGAATGAAGAATGGTTTCGACAGAAGAACGCCTTAAGAAAGCATATGTTCCCGCGCAATTGGCGTTGAAGTATCATCCGTACTATAAGGGTAAGATAGAAGTCGTCTCTAAGGTCCCGGTGAGGACATTCGATGACTTCGCTATATGGTATACGCCGGGCGTGGCTGAACCATGCAAGGCTATAAAGGGTAACAAGGATCTCGTCTATGAATATACAAATCGATGGAACACTGTTGCAGTCGTTACGGATGGCACGAGAGTTCTCGGTTTAGGTGACATTGGTCCTGAAGCAGGCTACCCGGTCATGGAAGGTAAGGCTCTTCTCTTCAAGTATCTCGGCGGCGTCGACGCGTTCCCAATCTGCCTGGACACAAAGAATCCAGATGAGATTATAACAGCGGTA
>Ga0315280_10005454_pt1 | contig 18095 bp, 20 predicted proteins | sample YL17G06_40_MG_FD_203697 | JGI IMG/M metagenome (GOLD analysis project Ga0315280, IMG submission 203697) | Sediment microbial communities from Yellowstone Lake, YNP, Wyoming, USA - YL17G06_40 | ecosystem: Environmental > Aquatic > Freshwater > Lake > Sediment | place: USA: Wyoming | collected... | reverse complement strand
ACAAGAGGTTACGCCGTCAATAGCGTAGGCGGCCTAAACCTAGACACCGTACGCCAATACATAATGACAGAACAAGAACCTTAACGCGCTAAAGAGCCCCCAGGCTCTGCCTGGGGGACATCTACTGATAGGAACAAGGATAAGAAAGGGAGAGAAAAGAAAGGGATAGACAATGGGTAACACGCATAATGCATCAAAGAAAGGACTAAACAAGTTTGATTTCCTTACAAAGTCAGCTATAGACTTGGGGGCTGTGAACGCAAAAGTAATACCTGTACGTAAGATAGCCGTCGAAGACAGGGCGGTTCTTAAGTGCAGAGTTGGATGCCCCACCTTTGGGAAAAAATTAATGTGCCCACCTTTCGTTCCAACGGTTGACGAATTTCGAAAGATGCTGAGAGACTATCGATACGCTCTTCTGGCTAGGTTTAAGGCGGAAGCTGAAACGGATGAGGAGGTCGCAAGAAGCCTCCTGAGATGTGAATTTGACCCTGCCATGCCTAAAGAGCTAAGAGAGAAAGCGGCAAAATTCTGGTCTGATTGGAATAAGGATAAACAGAGAATTCACTTGGCAGTTCTTGAGATTGAAAAGACTGCTTTCAACCGCGGATATACGTTTGCGGTGGGATTCACGGCTGGATCTTGCGCGCTATGTGAGAAATGTAATGTGGAGAAGGGAACCTGCGTTCACCCTACAATGGCTCGTTACCCAGAACACGCTGTCGGAGTGAACATGAAAAAGACCGCCGAAAAAGCTGGCATGACCATAACCTTTCCATTCCGGAACAAACCAGATCCTATTGCGTTGCTGTTGATCGATTAAACATAACGCCATTAGTCATAACTTCCATCCCACATACGTAGTCTCTGAACATCAAATGAAATTACGTCACACTACCGACTTGCAGGAATGGAATAAACTCTTAAGACCGGCAAGTGTGTGATCCCTTGGTAGCCTTGACAAAACCTACGCGCAAAACGTTTTTCGCGAAAGGGGACTCAGGAGACCTTGATTACTGCGGGAGACAAAAGAGACTCTATAGGAAGCTCTGCAGATTGGCCAAGATTCTAGGTAAGCAACAGCATTTCAATTGAGTACTATATTGGTTGATCCAAACCTTTGCTGATATATGGTTAAAAAATAGGGGAGTTCCGAAGATTCGCCGATGCTCTATTAGCCTTCGATCAGAGTTTCTGTGCTCTTTGTTCCTGCAATCGCATGAAGCTTGTTCGATAAAGCGCTGAGGACATCGTATGATGGTGCTTCAGCGAATGCGACGATGTCGTATCTTCCGAAGACGAGATAGGCGCTCTTGACCTCAGGGATCTTCTTCACAGCGTCCAAGACAGCAGAACCTTTCGGGGGAACAACTCTAATCAGGACACAAGCTTTCATCTTCAAGACCACTCCTAGAAGCCGACGAGAGTCTCGGTAGCTTTGACCCCTGAGACTCCATGAAGCTTCATGACTACTTCTCCAAGCGTCTTGATGTCCGCAGCCTCGACTTCCGCAACCACGTCCCATCGACCGTGAACACTGAACGCTCTCTTGACTCCTTTGGCTTTCTTAACCTCTTCTACAACGCTCTTGATCTTCCCAGATTCACAGCAGAATAGAACACAGCCTAGAACCATTCTCTCCTCTCCATTTTCCTGCTTGGTTTCCGAGAAATTGCCGGATAACTCTAAAGACTGATAGTTCGATTTAAGTCTTTTTTGCGGAACCCAATTCATGAACATTATTCCTTAAGAGCAATCGTCATACCAGTCTTTACAGATCCTTTGAATACTAACGCTGAAGTCAGTGATTGTACATCCTCATAATGATAGATAGTAAGGTGAAAGCCCATCACTTTAATTGCGGATGAGCTTCATAAGAGAGATAACGAGGTCGATGCTTACGAAGTTATCATATGAGCATTGGCCCCTTCGCGCAGAACTCAGGGGAACATTTGCGGCTGTATAAGAGGAACTTTGACTCAAGTAGAGCACGAGTAGTAATAAAAACGATATTCCTACTGCGGAAGGATGAAGGGCAGTTCCGATGCTTATCTGCAAATATTATTGAGTTCAATTACCGTTAAGAGCGTGATAATGAATAAGATTTGCTAAATGAGGGTAATAGACTGTGTCCGTTAGCCTTGGGAGGATTATGGGAATACCAGTGAGGATTCACTACACGCTATGGTTTGTGTTCCTCCTGATCGCTTGGTCGCTCGCTTACGGCTACATGCCTCGCGAATATCCAGGGCTTAACGTGGCGACATACTGGGGGATCGGCATCGCCTCAGCGATTATTCTCTTTGCCTCCATTCTAATTCACGAGCTCTCACACTCCTACATTGCGAAGAAGAACGGGCTTCCTATAGCACGAATCACGCTCTTCTTCTTTGGAGGAGTCTCCGAAATGACTGAAGAACCCCACGACCCGGGCTTAGAGGTTCGTATGGCCCTCGCAGGCCCTTTAATGAGCTTCCTTATAGCTGGGCTCTTGGGGGCTTTCTGGTTTGTAGGAGACTTTGCTCGAGAGCCTGTTGCCGTAACGGCGACACTTCGCTATGGGGCCCTCATCAACGCCGTCTTGGGCGCGTTCAACCTGCTGCCAGCATTCCCCGTAGACGGGGGCAGGATCCTCCGGGGGACCGTCTGGAAGCGAACCAAAAATCTAGTCCGCGCCACGATGACAGCTACACGGGTAAGCGATGTCCTATCCCTGCTCATGATAGGCGGAGGATTGGTGATCATAGTTTTTGGAAGCTTTGTTGATGGCATATGGGCAGTCTTCTTAGGTTGGTTCATCAGGTCAGGGGCTGAGGCGAGCATGCGGCAGACCCTCGTGGGCGAGGCGTTGTCAGGCGTTACGGTTGAGGATGTCATGACCCGAGATGTGCTGACGGTCTCGCCTGATATTACGGTTCAACAACTTGTGTCGGATTACTTCCTTGTTCATCGGCATGGAGGTTACCCCGTCGTCAAGGACGGACAGATACTAGGCATAATTACTATGCAGTGCGTGCGTTCAATCCCCAAGGAGAAGAGGGAGGTGACGACCATCAAGGAGGCCATGGTTCCTTGCGAGCGCACGGTAATAGTCAGACCCGCCGTCTCCGCCCTACATGCGTTAAACATAATGGCTCGTGAAAATGTTGGGAGGGTCTTAGTTGTTGAGGGGGGCCGACTACTCGGCATCGTAACTCGAGGCGACCTGATGCGCACGATCCGAATAAAACAGGAGCTTGGAGCGTAGTCCTAGTCCTCTAAAGTGATATTCTTCAACAGATCCTACAACCAATAGAGAAAGCCATACCATGATCCAAGCATGCTCAGGTGAAGTGTGAAGTGCTGGGTTAGGCCTGTGTAAAATTCAACGCGCGCTTTTCGAGTTTCCATCTAGCCTCCTAACCAAACTGAAGGCAGAAGTGCTCTGAAACCTTGAATTAAGGCTGTAGGAGGGATTCATATATTTGTAGGGTTTGCTCTGCCACTTTTCTCCACGTGAAATACTGCAATACTCTCTTGCGTCCGCTTTCTCCCCATTTCTCTGCTCTATCCGGGTCTTTGAGCACTTCTTTTATTCCCCATGCGATGTCGGTTGGGTCGTTGCCGTTGACGTGAACGCCGTTTTGATCCTCACCTGACGGAACAACCTGTTCTCTGAAGCCCACAACTCCTTGCGCGCCGACAACAACGGGTTTAGCCATTGACATGGCTTCTAGACTTACAATTCCGAAAGGCTCGTATATTGATGGAAAAACGCAAACGTCAGACGCGGCATAATAGGCTATTCTCTCTTGCTCAGACACAAACTCGAAAAGGCAAGCGACATTTTCTTGAACGCCCAATCGATTAGCCATTTCGATGAGGTCTCTCTGCTCTTCGCCCTTGCCTAAAATCACCAACTTGGTTTTCGGATAGTCCTTCAGTATTAAAGGCATGGCCTGGACCAAGTTGCGTACCCCCTTGACCCATGTTAGCCGACCCAAAAACAGAAGCATGCATCCATCTTCAGGAATGCCATGTTTCTTCTTGATTTTTTCTACATCTTGTGACTTCACCTTCTCAGGATCGTATTGTTCAGGGGCAACGCCATTCCATACAACGCTTACTTTTGACCCTGTCCACCCGTGACGAACAAGGTCTTCACGCATTGCATTGCTCACAGTTATTATGCGGTCCGCTCTCTGAGCCATCTGGTTTTCCAAGTGAGACACAACCTCTGAGCCTTGGCCCCCGCTTCGGCCCCATTCGGTGCTGTGAACATGAAAAACCACCGGGATCTTTGTCTCGTTCTTGATCACGTTTCCAGCCATGCTACTCAGCCAATCGTGCACGCAAACGACATCATATTTGTAGCCTTCTATTCTGATCAAGTCGTTGATGAACTTGGTTGAACTCAGAATGTTGTAGAGGAATATGTCGTTGAAAAATCGAATATTCGTGCCCCATCTGCGCAGGTCTTCCGCCACAAACACTGGAAAAATGTTGCTGGCATCGGCTATCAGAGGACGATGGACCTCAACACCTCTGATTATTTCTCGTGTCTTGAGGTTTCCAGGATTGAGCGTAAAAACGGTGACATCGTGGCCAAGTTCAATATGCTCTCTTGTAATGTATTCAGCGTAGGTGCCTAAGCCGCCTACCAATGTTGGCGGGTACTCCCAAATAAAGAACCCTATTCTCAAGCCTTAAACCCTGATAGCATTTTAACGCGTGGGCTTATAATTTTCGTGTGAAATATGACCCTTACACCAAAACTTTCTAGGTTGCTTGTATTGAAGGCATCAACAGCGCAAGCCTTCCGCCTGGCAGGCAATAATAAATCCCCATTTGTAACAATCAGATCTCTCACTGAGAATCGATATTAATTGCAAACAGTATAAGAATGATTTACAACCGGAGAATCTCATCTTAACCGCTCGAGCAAGGTTATTATGTCTATTTTTCGTATCTTCTCAAAACACTATCAATAAGGTTCATCATATCTCTTTTCAGTTCGTTCATCCTTCTCTTATCTTTCGCTTCTATGGACAGTCGAAGTTTCGGTGATGTGTTTGATGCCCTGATTAATGCCCAGGAATCAGGAAAATCTATTCTGACGCCATCGATCGTGTTTATGTTTTCATAATTTTCCATCGCTTTTTCTTTTATCTTATCCACAACTTCAAACTTTATGTCATCGGAGCAGTCTATCTCGACCCTCTCGAAGAACTCAGTCGGCATCTCCTTTAGGGCTTCTGAGATCTTCCTGCCTATCTTTGATACTATCTCAATCATGTATATGCTGTTTATTATAGCATCATCAAACCGGAAGAACTTTGGCACGCAAATGTGCCCCGACTTCTCGATACCGAAAACGGCGTTATGTTTCTTCGTTTCTTGCACCAAGAATGTGTGGCCAACTGGTATGCGAAAAACGGGTTCACCATACTTCTTAACCTCATCCTCTATGAGACTTGAGCATTCGATATTGGCGACAACCGGGCCTCTTCTAGTCTTCATTATATCCCTTATGAAGAGAACTGCGCCCTGTTCCGTCATTATGACCCCTCCCTTCTCGTCAACATATACCGCTCTATCACCATCGGCATCAAATGCTATTCCAAGGTCAGCTTCTTCCTCCACAACTTTCCTGCAGAGAGCTGTTAAAGATTCAGGTTTCGGTTCGGGGTCTCTATTTGAGAAACTCGGATCAGGCCAATCGAAGAGAAATTTGGCCTCAACACTGAGTTTCTTCAGTATCCTTGGAACTATCAGACATGCAGCCCCGTTTCCAAAATCAACAACAACTTTTATCTTCTCTGGCTGTATTCTCTCTGCTATGAAATTCATGTACTCTTCTTCCATACCCTTCACATCTTTGACCGATCCCTCCCCCTTTCTGAAGTTCCCTAAGGCCTGTATCTCCTCCAGTTTCTTGTTCTCTTGTTCAAAGAATCCAACCCCATCTTGATGAAAGAACTTGACACCATTCCACTCCTTCGGCAAATGGGATGCCGTTACATACGCAGCTACATTATTCTTCAGTTTCCAATTTGCAAAAACGCAGAGGCCTGCTGGGCAGGTTCCAATCAAATACGCATTAGACCCAGTCTTTATCAGTCCTGAAGTAAACGCCTTGTCAAGCTGGGCACCATGCTCCCTAAAATCCCTCCCAACTGTAAAATTACCAGGATTACAAGTTCCAACGGCCATACCGATTTTCTTCATCATCTCGTCCGTCAAATCTCTACCGTAGATTCCTCTTATGTCGTACGCCCTAAAGATGCTCATCTTTTCTTGCACCCACAAACTTCATTTCGCGTAGAAGTCGGCCACACCACTACTTGTTTTTCAGGATCCAACATATTAGAGAGAAGAGAAATTCTACAAGCATCCGACATATCACAGTTCAGCAACTCATTAGCACGCTAATATTTCTTCTTTCTTGCCAAGATCTTTCTAGTTTCCCTTTTGTAGCTTTCAACATTTGGCTGGTCAAAAGGGTTTACATCCAACAAGTATGCTAGGTAAATAGTCTCTATAATCTTAAACTGCAAAAATTGTCCTATGGAATTCTCTGATCTGTCCGGCAGCGTTATTTCAACAAACGGTCTTCCATCCTTTCCAAAAGCGCTCTTCGTCCCTTCAAGTATCGCATCCATTATATCCTTCAAACTTTTTCCTTGTATCCCAGAAACAAGTTCAGAGTACCCTCCCAACCTTGGCACATATATATGTGAAGTGCTATTTTCAACCCTCACAAATGTTGTAAACTTATCATGAGGGCCTCCCAAATAGAGTTGCGCCATCGAATGCAAATCTGTAGAGCCTATCGAAACAGTCGGGGTGATGCCGATGTTTACTTTTTTCCCCTTCTTGTTGAATTCCTTACCTAGGCTTTCAGCCATTAATTGCCTATACCACTTGCCGACAGACTCCAAATCATTAGAGAATAGAAACAAATCAGCAATGTTTTTTCCACTCTTATAGTGTTGATATCGTATAGCTGCACCTATCGCCGCAGGATTTTTTTCAATGTCTACATCAATGCAGGTATCCCTTATTGATCTCGCTCCATCCAATAAATGTTCAATGTTTATTCCCAACAATCCGAGGGGAAACAGACCGGCAGGAGAAAAAACAGAATACCTTCCACCGACTTTCTTCGGTATTTCAAGAACACTAAAACCCTCTTTCAGGGCAAGATTCCACAGTTTTGAGTCTTCATCTGCGGTAACAACAACATACTTTCCATATTCTTTCTTGCATCTTCTTAGTGAATCTATGATTACCTCAAAATTCGCTACCGTTTCTGTTGTTGTTCCCAACTTACTTACTACATTTAGTATTATATTGCCATCTCTTTCCAGAGTGGTCTCAACCATCTTAACTATGACATTAATGAGATCCGAATCAACCGTATCGGCATATAATACCTTTGTAGTAGGATCTAATTGGTTGTAAAACTTCCCAAGAACAGCTTCCTGAACAGCCAACGTCCCTAAATTGCTCCCCCCAATACCGACAACAACAAGATATTCCGGCTCTAATTGCGACTTTTCCTTCATAACTTGTTTGACTTTACTCAACATATCTTTGTCATCGGGCAGGTTTATTGAGGCTCTGTCATCATCATAGCCCATAGAAGTAGCACTCACCATATTGCCAATTTCAGGTTTCAATTTTTCAGCCGTTTTAAGAATGTCGTTTTGACGAATTAATGCGTCTTCATAAGAAAATTCTATTTTTTTCGTTCCAGCATCACCTCTAAAGGTTGTTTAAACATTCCAAACAGGTTATTGTACTCAAACTTGAATCGGTATATTGAATTTTCCTCTCTTAATCTTAAATTTTATTCGTTTATTTGGAATAGCAGCAACAGACCTGGTTCACAAAAAGTTTGTGCACATGGTTGCCATTAAATGATTGATGAGCCTTACAGTTGGTAAAGTAGAGGGGATAATTATGTTGCTAACAGTCTTGTCAGCTCCAATAGGCTTAGGTCTAAAGGCTTTTCTGTTTCGCATGATTCCTTAAGCTCTATGCTCGTTATCCTGCCATTTTGCAATCCAACTACTCTACTCCCTTGGCCTTCGGACAATAGTTCTACCGCTTTGTTTGCAAATAAGCTGGCTAAAAGCCTGCTTCTGGCCGTGGGGCTTCCACCTCTTTGAGCGTAGCCTACAATGCTAAGCCTAACTTCTGCTCCGGTGTTTTTTTCGGTTTCTTTTGCGAGCTCGCGGGTGTCTCCGATTCCTTCAGCCGCCACAATTATGCCTGACTTTTTTCCTTTGGCTCTGTTTTCTCTTATTGTTCTAAAGATTTCTTCCTTCTCGTATTTTACTTCTGGAACTAGGATTATTTCAGCTCCTGCGGTGACGCCTACGGTTAAGGCGATAAAACCTCTTGTTCGACCCATAACTTCAACTATGAAGATTCTTTCAAGAGAAATTGCTGTGTCTCGAATCTTGTCAATTTCGGCGACTGCTGTGTTTACAGCCGTGTCGAAGCCTATCGTTTCCTCCGTTCCAAAAACGTCGTTATCAATTGTTGCGGGAACGCACACCATCAGTGTGTCGGTTTCTTTGCTTAATTCTAAAGCTCCTCTAAAGGAGCCGTCACCGCCGATGACAATTAGACCGTCGACTTTGTTTAGAGCAAGAGTCTCAGCTGCTTTCTTAATTCCATCTTCCTTTCGAAACTCTGGGCATCTAGATGTATGAAGGAAAGTTCCGCCAAACTGTATTATTCCGCTAACAGAGCGGGGTGTTAACCGTCTAAACGCGTTTGTTAACAAGCCTTCCCAACCCCTCTCAAAACCTAAAACTTGAAAACTCTTTGAATGGGCAATGCGGACAACACCTCGAATGGCAGCGTTCATGCCAGGCGCGTCTCCGCCACTCGTAACCAGGCCTATATTTTTCAACAATGATTCCCTTATATCGCCAAAATGGCTTTGGCACTAAAATGTTAAGCTGATCAAAATAAATCTGACATTTTTGTTGTAGAAGTCATTCAAGGTGACATTCTCATTATTTGATAGGAAGTTCATAGTGGTGCTCAATAACGTGATGATACTGTTCTGGTGACATAAGGGAATGGAACGCCCTTTCTACCACCTCGCTCAAGGCGGGATGGATGTGCATTCCGCTAATTATCGGCTCTGCGCTTTGCTCAGGGGTATACATCAAATTTATGATCTCCTGTATTAGAACAGAGGCATAAGGCCCGATGATATGTGCCCCCAGAATCTTCATCGTGCCCTCCTCAACAATAACCTTAACAAAGTAATCTTTTACAGCCATAGCCTCCCCTTTAGCAGTATCCTGAAATCTCTGGATCCCGATTAGCACCCTGTCCTTGCCGTGTTTCTCTATCGCCTCTTTCTCTCCAACGCTGACGCTTGCAATTTCCGGATATGTGAAAACGGCATGTGGTACGGCATGGTAATCAACCTTCGTTCTTCTTTTCAATATAGCATTATAGTATACAACCAGAGATTCGTAGTTTGCCTTATGCTTGAAGGGGTATTTACCATCCGCGTCGCCGAGAGCCCAAACATTTGGTTGCGAGGTCTCCAAATATTCATTGACGACAATCCATCCCCTTTCGTCTATTTCTATTCCTCCCTTTTCTGGATGAAGTACATCTGTATTAGGTCCCCTTCCCGTAGCAACTAGTATCTCGTCTGCCGTTATCGCCGTCTTTTCTCCATTCTCCCTGTTAACAGCGATGAGCCTTTTCCTGCCCATCGACATCTTTTCCGCTTCTCGCACTTCGTGATTCGTAATAATTGTCATGTGTTTTCCCAACTCTCTCTTAGCTAATGCCGACACCTCAGGTTCTTCTTCCGGGAGGAACTGGGGATTCCTGCCAATTACGGTAACTTTCGATCCCATAACTGAAAGGAAATGGCCGTATTCAGCAGCTATATATCCTCCACCGATAATGGCGATGCTCTCAGGTAGTCGATTCATCCTAAGGATTGTATCGCTAGTATGATAGCCTACTTTCTCCAGCCCACTTATTGGCGGTATGATAGGCTTTGATCCCGTGCATAGGAATATCATCTTTGACGTTATCGTATCATCGCCAACCATTAACGTATATGGGGCAATAAATTCGGCTAGAGCATGATAGTAGTCTATGTTCTTGGAACTGGAAAGCCCCTCTCGTATCATGTTTATATCTCTGTAAATGAGGACCCTCATCCTCTCCATGATCCTTTCAAAACTTATCTTTTTAATATCAACGTCAATGCCAAATTCCCCCGCTCTTTCTATTGTTCTCACCAACTCCGCAGGATACAGCAATATCTTTGATGGTATACAGCCCCGTGTCAAACAAATCCCGCCAGGCTCATCCTTATCTATGACAGCGACCTTCGTCTGAGGATTCTCTTGAAGTATAGGATCCAGAACGTTCATCGCAGAGCCAGTGCCTATTACTATCAGGTCGTACTCCTTCATATCAAACAACTTCAGTTTCGCAATTATGGGAAAAAGTGTAGTATCCCCTAAATACTTGATGCAAGAAACCTAACAAAATACGTTGTTTGACATTTTATCGCGAAAAAATCGCGGGGACCTTGACCGTTTGATTTAAGTCTTTTTGCGGAACCCAATTCATGAACATTATTCTTTAACAAAGATTCGCAACCGACTTACTTTCAATATCAACTACTTCTTCACGGTGAAAAACAGAATGAGTGCAAAGAGAAGCATCCTCTTGGCTTCAACCGCTTTCCTTATGCTCGCTTTAGTCGTCATTCCAGTCTTCGCAGGTCTGTATATTCTTCTGATGTAGGCTCCGAAAACTACGAGGTAAGTTATTTGGACGAGAAGTATGAGCAGAGACGGCGCTTCGTGATAGCCGATGAAGACGTGGAGCACTGAACCCAACAGGCTGTCTTCAGGCAGCACCGCACTCACATCGTAAACGTGTTTAATAACGGGTGGCAACACGCCGAGTTCTTGCAACGCTTGCGTTCCATGCATAGTGATGCCCGAAGCAAACAGAAGCAGCAACCCGCTGGTGTATAGGAAAAACTTCCTCCAATCTAGCTTTACTGTTCCACGTATTAGTAAGGCAGCCACGGCCGTAGCGACAAACAATCCCAAAGCTGCACCTACAACGGTTTCTGTGAAGGAAATGGAGGCGGCAGCTGACAGAAACAGAATGGTCTCCACGCCTTCTCTCAGAACTGACGTGAAAGCTACGGCGGATATTCCCAACAACTGTCCAGACGAAATTGCAACATCAACCTTCTCCTGCAGCTCCCCCTTGATTTTGCGAGCGTTCTCTGCCATCCAGAAAATCATGTATGTTAATACAGCCGTGGCAAAGAACATGGCGAAGGCTTCAAACCATAGGCCAGCGAAACTCTCAGCTAAACCGTACAAAGTCCAGAAGATTACAGAAAGAATGGCGCTAGCTACGATAGCGAGTCCACCGCCTAACCATAGATATCTGTGCAAGTCGTTCTTTCCAATCTTTGTTAAGTAAGCGGCGACTATAGCGATTATGAGTGCGGCTTCCAAACCTTCTCGCAAAGTCAGTATGAACTGCACCAACATATCTTGTTCAACTCCTTTTTACCGCGACTATGGCTTTTACTAGGTCGTAGGCGAGGTTTCTTTCTTGTTTAATTTGGAAACCAGCTTCTCGAAGGTTTTCCACCGTGTCCCTGTTTATGTTTCCTACTCCAAGTCTGGCCACCAAGAGGTTTGATCTATGCCTCAGATAGCCCAGCGCCATATTTCTGCTCTTAACATGCTCCAGCATGAGCAGTTTGCCTTCCTTCTTGAGCACTCTGCGCGCTTCCATCAACCCTTTGACCGGATCCGTGACGGAGCAGAAGACCCACGAAGTAAAAACGGTGTCAAAGGTTTCGTCTTTAAAAAAGAGGTTTCGCACATCTCCTCGACATAATTCTATCTTGCCATTGTAATTCTTGAGTTTCTCTTCAGCTCGACGCAACATCTCTTGGCTTGTGTCAACGGCTACCATTTGCTCATTAGGCGGATAATCTTTTAAACTGCTTTCAGTTCCCACACCTACTTCTAGAATATTGCCTTTAGCTTGGCGCAAGATTTCTTTGCGGCGTCTTGAAGCGAACCGCTCTATAAAGAAGTTGAAAGCGTCATAAAAACGGGCCACGCGATCAAGGCGAATTTCAGCTGAGACATTTTTCATAGAAACGTTGTACATGTAATCACTCGGATCGACACAACCTCTCAGCTCTTTACTCCTCTCTTCTGCTCAATTATGGCTTTGCATTTACTCGCATACTCGCAGTAGTCTAGGCATGATGCGACCTCTCTCGAAACCTTCGTTCCACATTGAAGGCACTTCGTTTCTTGCTCATCGCTCCATATCTCAACTTCAGCTTTGCATTTAGGGCATTTGAGATACTCCGGCGTCGGTCTCACAAACTTATTTATTCCGGGGCAGGTTACGATCCCGCTCATATGATCTTGCTCCTCCTCTTAGCCGTGGATTAGAACCGGTATGCATCTCGCGCAGACCCATTCGCTTCTCCCTTTCACTCTGGCTGGGAAGAGAACGCTGTCCTTCTCAGTGGTTCCGCATTTAAAGCATTGAGCCACAATCTTCTCCACGTCAGCGCTCTTTTCCGCAGATTCTTTATCGAATGCGATCGTCTCCCTCTCCTCAATAGAGAGAGCGCCAGTAGGACATATCCCAACGCAAAATCCCAGTCCGTCGCAGAGCGCCTCTTTCAAAACCCTCGCTTTCCCATTCACTATAGTGATCGCTCCTTCAACGCATGGAACGACGCATCTCCCGCATCCGTTGCAAAGTTCCTCGTCGATCTTGACTAAACTTCTTCTGACCAATCACTTTCCCTCCAGGCATCCCGTTTTCCTTGGACAATACTTCTCAGCGTGATTTGCGATCAAGTTGAAGAGTGTGTCCATCGTCTCGCTGTTGAGAGAGTAGACCCTCTCCTTCCATCTCCTCTCAACGAAGACGAAACCGCACCTTACGAGCGGCCGAAGATTGTGAGAGATCATTGTCTGGTCTTGTCTAAGAGCCTTAGAGATCTCTGTGACGTTTCTAGGTCCTTTTCTCAGAAGCTCCGCTATGGCTAAGCGCGTCGGATTCGAGAGCGTTGAGAAGAAGAGGCTGCATGTCTCGCTTAGTCCATGCTTCATTTGACATAGTCCTCATATGACAAATTGTTCATATCATACTTAAGCTTTCCCCTCGATGTGAGAGAGACGTCGCTGGACAGCAAGTATCTCAACAGTGTAGAATTTTAGCGGGTCCTCTTGATCAGAAGATACCTCAAACTGAGGCCGGCCGCTAGGCCTCCTGCGTGCGCTAGGAACCCCCCTCCAGCGAAGAGATTCATACCTGCGTAGAAGATCATTCCTACTATACCTCTAAGTCCTCCGGCTGCACCCAAGAGACCCCATATAGCTCCTGAAGCTCCCAGCCCTACAGCATCTCCACCCAAGATTAGGAAGAACAGATTTCCAACCAGACCGCTCATGAAGTAGACTATCAACCAGCGTCCACGTGATGTCTGTTCTTCAAGAGATGTGCCGAAGATCAAGAGGAAGATGAGGTTTCCACCCAGATGAACTATGTCAGCATGCAGAAACATCGCTGTAAAGAACATCCAAAAAGCGCCGTGCCAAACTGCTGCATTGTCTTGGACGAGCGGGTATGCAACTTGCAGATTCAAGCTCAAGAAGCTTCCTCCGGTAATGGACAGAGCTAGGTATACGATGATCAGCGTGAGAGTGATCCAAACAGTTGGAGACGCGGAAAGACTCGAGTTATTCTTCAAGATCTCAACTACGCCTAATCTATTAAGGCTCTTCTCAGCTTCAAGGATGCGGAGAGAGCGATCAGACAGATTACGTCCATTGGGATGATGAACATCGCAGCCAGTTGAGCGACTCTCACACCAAACTCAGGACCATAGTTCAATAGGCCGGGAAGCACATATATGAAGAAGAGCATCTCGTAGACGGTGTATCCAACGGCGACGGCTGATGAGATGACGCCCATCGTAGGCCCCCAAAGTCTCTTCCTTATTATGCCGAACGCCCCAATCACCAAGAGCACTGATACGACTATGTTGAGAAAGATGTCAGCTCTACTAAGCATATTAAATGCAGCCGCGATCGCCAACATTATCCCAGTTCGAAGCGCGAGATTTCGATCAAGGCTCTGAACAATCGCCCCACTTTTTGAGTCTTGGTCTTTCATCCCTATTTCATCCTCTGTGAATCAACAGTTCATGTCAAATAGATAAAGGGGTATTGCTAAGTTCTCGACAGCCTTATGAAGACGCTCTCCCAAACTGATTAGAACGATCACCGTTGACTGACAAAAACATCAAGCAAGTCAAAGAATTTCTTGATGCTCGAGGTATTAAAGCTACGATTCTAGCTTTCGACGAGACGACTAGAACCTCCGAGCTTGCTGCCAAAGCGATTGGATGCGAGGTCGCTCAAATAGCAAAGTCTCTAGTGTTCATCACAGATGAGAAGGCTGCAGTGCTGGTTATCGCAAGCGGCAAGAGTAGAGTGGATACGAGGAAGCTAGCAGAGAAGCTTGGAGCATCAGAGGTTAGGATTGCAGACGCGAAGACCGTGAAGGAAGTCACAGGTTTTCCCATCGGCGGCGTTCCTCCAGTAGCGCATAACAAGCCATTGAGAACATTCATAGACGCTCGCCTGATGAGTTTTCCGGTTGTCTACGCTGCAGCGGGAACACCTAACGCGATCATCGGTATCTCACCTGAAAACTTGAAGAATGTAACGAGCGCTGAACTAGCTGAAGTCTTCGAGTAAGATTCTTGGTTGGGGGCTCAATCTTGAACTGCTTGAGAATGCTCTCTAATATACTTCGATCCTATACTTCTCGAACTTCAACAGAAAGCGTCGCCAGATGAACCGGTCTACCAGGATGACTAGCATAGATACTATTGTGAGTAGGAATACCAGTAGGATCGTGTTGCCGTAAACGTATGCAGCTTTATCAAGAAAGTAACCTAAACCTGGAAGCCAGAACACCTCTCTCCCATAAGGCATGTACTCAGAGAATATTACAGTGTTCCATCCTGTCGCCCAAGAAAGCATACTTCCAGTCACAATTGCTGGAGTGATTGCTGGCAGAACTATATGTCGAATCCTCTTCAACCCTCTGAAGCCGAAGATACGGCCGACCTCACGCATCTCCTCAGGAATGGTCTTCACAGCTCCAACGATATTCAAGAATAGATACCATATCATGTCTGCAACGAGCATCGTGATCGAGGTTATCTCCAGCCCAGCCCTTCCTCCGAAGATTCTGCTCAAAGAGAGAAATAAAACTGGGAAGAGCGCAAGTATCGGAACGGACTGGCCAATATCATATATCGGATAGAATATCATAGCGAACTTCTTGTTCTCAGCAGCTAGTACGCCCATCACGATCGCTATAGCTAGAGAGATGAAGTATGCTACGATCATTCTGCTGAGCGTGGATGCAGTATACAAAGGTAGGAAGGACATTTCAGGCACATTCAGTGATTCGATTACATACTCGAAGCTTGGAATCGTTCCGGTCAAGGCTAAGACGATGAAGATTACTATGAAGACGCCAGATATGCCCGCAATGATCCTCTCTTGATGCGTATATCTCCTAGGCTTAGAGGCAGGTAGTATCACATGTCTAAACCTGAATGACAAGTGCAGCCTCGGGAGGTGAAGCCACTTTACACGGAGCTTCCTCAAATGTAAGGAACGTTGAAGACTTGAAAGATCAAGCTTGAGCAAGGGCTTATATGTTCCAGCTCCAGCTTTCTCCGTCAACCGATGCCAAGTCAGGAAATTCAAGTAGAGAACAATAGAGGTCATCAAGATGAGAATAGCGACTGAGAGCCTCAAGTCTCCGTACTCGTAGGCCGATTTGGCCAAGAAGGCTCCGATACCCGGGAGCGCGTAAGGTTGACCGCCATAAGTAATGTATTCAGCGGCTATTATGAAGAACCAGCCGTCCCCCCAAGCCAAGGTGCTTGCTGAAATCAAAGCTGGAACGATCGCCGGCAGGGTTACATGTCTGACATACGTCAGCCCTTTCAACCCGAATACTTCTGCAACCTCAACTACGTTCGCTGGAATGCTTTTCACAGCTCCGATGATCCCGAAGAATATAGCCCACTCCATCGAGGTGAAAAGCAGTAGCATAGCAGCTACTTCTTTCCCCATCTCTCCGCCTGGAAATCCGGAGACGAAGAAGATCACTGCAGCCGGGAAGTATCCCAAGATAGGGATCGACTGCAACACATCGAAAAGCGGCACAAGTATCGTTGAAGCTGTCTTATTGCATGCAGCTAGAATTCCAAAGAAAAGCCCAAAGGCCAAAGAGATGAGATATGTCACGACTATTCTTAGAAGTGTTCTAAACGTATAGTACGGCAAGTTCCTGACTTCAGGATTCGGTATCACAAGGATAATTGCGACGTATACAGCACATATGAGAAGTAAGCCTACACCGAAGCCTACTAGGTACCTCCTCATCGGTTGGCCTTCAACTCTCCTTGCTTCTTTCTGTCATCTTTAGGTTACGTTGAAACTTTGAAGAGATGCACAACCGATATAGGCTTTTTCTCTCAAAAACATTGGATGGCGGCCTAAAATCTGCATTATCCAGCCGGTCGGGAATACTTTTCTTTAATAAAGAGGCATACTTACTTGGAGAGGAAAGCCGATGAGCCGACCGAAAAGTAACGAAAGACTACCTCCAAGCCAGTATAGGGTAGATGAGCTTCCGGTGCTACATCTCGGCTCAGTGCCCGATTTCGATCAGGCTACTTGGGGCATTCGAAGCTTACGGCCTTATCGACAAGCCTTTGAAGTTGAGTTGGAAGGGCTTCCTCTCTCTACCGAACCGTATGAGCGTCTCCAGCTTCCATTGTGTTGAAGGTTGGAGTAGACTTGACAACGAATGGGAAGGAGTTTCCTTTAGAACTATCTTGGAGATGGTTAAGCCTAAGCCTGAAGCTAGATTCTGCACCATCGAATGTGAAGGAGGCTATACGACATCGCTTCCGATAGAGGATTTAATGGATGCCGCAGTACTATTTGCGTACAGGCTAGATGGCAAGGAGCTCAGCCCTGAACACGGTGGACCTCTGAGGCTTGTAGTTCCGAAGAAGCACGCGTACAAAAGCGCGAAGTGGGTGAGAAGAATCAAATTCACAAAGGAGCAAGAGTTGGGATACTGGGAGAAGAAGGGATACAGCAATACAGCAGACCCTTGGAAGGAAGAGAGATACAGCTAGAATGACTAGCTACGCGTCAATACTGCTTCAAACTTGTTAACGAAATCTTCAGCAGGCCTATCTAAAGGAACTGTCTAGATCTCTTCGAAAGACTCAGCTCCAAGACTGACTTCAACAGCCCCAGCGATCTGCTCCTGCTACCAAACAAGAGATGTCTAAAATGCTGTTGCACCTATTATAAAGACGACGAGCGAGGTTAAAGCTGTATGAAGTTCGTGTCCAAGGCTAAGGTGATTTACAGCTTCAGCTCGAGGCATAAACCGGCTGAATATGTGAAGGCTGGAGAGCTTCTGTTGCTGGAGACGGAGGATGCTTCGGGAGGCCAGATCAAGAGTGAAGAGGATGCGGTGGAGAAACTAGATTGGTCCAAGGTGGATGGAGCAACAGGCCCCGTATACATAGAAGGGGCTGAGCGAGGCGACACCCTCATTGTGGAGATACTAGATATAAAGACTGCAGAAAATGGGTCAATCGTAACGATACCTCAATCCGGGGCCCTCAAGGATATGCGGTTCAAAGCTGCGGTCAAGATAGTCTCGATCAAGAACGGTTTCATCGAGTATGATGGTGTCCGGCTTAAGACTTCCCCTTTGATAGGCACTATCGGCGTAGCACCTGAGGGAGAAGACGTACTCTCAGGGTCTTCTGGCCCTCATGGAGGAAATATCGACGTTAAAGATGTGACGTCTGGATCGAGATTGTACTTTCCCGTCTTTACTTTCGGGTATGGGTGAAGAAAGCCCCCATGCTCTGCATGGGGGATGAATTCACCCATCATCAATCTTATGAGATCTCAAGCCCAACTTGATATGTA
>Ga0315280_10005453_pt1 | contig 18097 bp, 21 predicted proteins | sample YL17G06_40_MG_FD_203697 | JGI IMG/M metagenome (GOLD analysis project Ga0315280, IMG submission 203697) | Sediment microbial communities from Yellowstone Lake, YNP, Wyoming, USA - YL17G06_40 | ecosystem: Environmental > Aquatic > Freshwater > Lake > Sediment | place: USA: Wyoming | collected... | reverse complement strand
TATGTTCCTTCGCCCTTCAGCCTCCGGGTTTACGGCGCTTGAGGCCTGGAACCTGTTATTTCCCGCCCTTTAAACCCCTTCTGTCACCTTGAGGGTGGGAAGGGGAAATGTTTTTTCCCGCAGGCACTGGGGGAAATGAGCATCATGGATGAATTGCTAACGAAATAACTTATTAACCGTGGGAATCGACGTCCCCATTGCCTATTGCTGGTAACGGGAAAAGTTAATGTGGCCACGGTGATAAGGCGGCTGCTGACCAGATAGACCATCACCTGTAACCGCAGGCAGTTTGCCGTTTGGCGGGAGAGATGGTATAGTTTTTTCGATTAGAGAATGAATCACAAGGAGAATGAACTATGCGAAACCTGAGACGCATTACGTTTGACTCCGCCGTGATGGGGGGCAAGCCTTGTATTCGTGGGTTGCGTGTGACCGTGGGAACGATTGTCGGCCTGGTCGCCTCAGGATATTCCACCGTTGATATTCTCAAAGCCTATCCCTATTTGGAAGAAGAGGATATTCGTGAGGCGCTGGCTTACGCTGCTTGGCGAGCCGAAGAAATTGAGCTGCCTCTGGTTACCCCATGTAACTGCTGATTGATATGAACCTTTCCCCCGACTGGGTTGAGGACACTTACTAATGATAGCGGAAAGGTAATCTGATCTCCGTTTCCCCGGAGAGCTGGGTTACAAAGGATAGGCCGCCATTTTTCTGGGGAGTGGAATGGCTGTGACGCTGACCATAGGCAGGTTTGAACTGACCGTAGAGGCAAAGGAGCCGATTATCCTGCCACCATACAAGGGTTCTACCCTGCGCGGCGGCTTTGGGAACGCTTTCAGGAGGGTAGTCTGCGTCATCAAGGGAAAAGAGTGCAAGGGATGCCTGCTCAAAGGCCAGTGCATTTATTCTTATGTCTTTGAAACCCCGCCTCCCTCCGGTACAAAGGTGATGCGCAAATATGAAGCTGCCCCCCATCCTTTCATCATCGAGCCACCTCTCCAGGAAAAAATGGGCTACAAACCGGGAGACCAGTTCTCCTTCGGGCTGACGCTCATCGGCAAGGCCGTGGATTACCTTCCCTATTTCATATACACCTTTGACCAGCTCGGCAGCATGGGCATCGGGAAGGGAAGGGGCAAGTTCGAATTGAAAGAAGTCCAGAGCAGGGGAAACGGCGGCGACCCTTCCGTTATTTACTCCTCCAAGACAAAAACGTTAAAGGCGTTCAACCCGAAGAAAATAATCGTTGAAACGGATATGAGGGAACCGAACCAGGAAATCACAGCCTTGACGATTGAATTCCTGACACCGACGCGGCTCTATTATAATGAACGCCTTGCCTTTGACCTCGAATTCCATATCCTTGTGAGACAGCTCCTGCGCAGAATCTCCCTTCTCTCCTATTTTCACTGCGGAATCGAACCCTCCGTGTGGGACTTCAAGGGATTGATCAATAAAGCTCTGGAAGTAAAAGTGACGGACAGAAAACTCAGGTGGTACGACTGGGAGAGGTATTCGGCCCGGCAGGAGACAAAGATTAATATGGGAGGGTTCGTGGGGAAGATCACTTTCTCCGGCGATCTGCCCCCATTCTGGCCCTATCTGCTTCTGGGGGAATACATGCACGTGGGCAAAGGTTCGAGCTTTGGTCTAGGAAAATACGAAATCTTGAACCACCCTCTCCCTTGATGGGAGAGGGCCGGGATGAGGGGGGAAGATAAAAAACTCGATTAATTAGGTTCAGAAATCGCGTGGCAGCTGATCATCCCTTTGGCCTTTAGCCTTTCACCATTCACCCTTGACCTGTATTCTTGGATGATGCGGATATTGAAATTGACATTTGAAGATGTAAGCCCAGACACACTATAACTATTTTCTGAGCTTTTCTATCTCTAGAAGGTCTCGAATTTTCGTAGAAGGTTTGATTGGTGGCATTTTTGAACAACCAAAAAAATAAAAAGTGAGGCGTTAGAAAATACTATGAAAAAAGAACCACGCAAGCTCGCATGGGGAATTGCGTATTGCTTGGCTTACGGTAAACGTATGAGCGAAGCTGATATTGAACGACTTCAACAGCTTGTTGAAGCAGAAGATATGCCGCAGGGGGTACAAGGCGATGAAGTGTCTCTTATCGCCGAAGCCGCTCGTCGCATCGTCGGCCCGATCGACGACGAAGAAATAATTCCTCAAATGAAAGAGGAGCTTCCAAAGGACTGCCTGTTGCAGATAAGTGAGTGGCTAAACTTCCCTCGCATCGCCTTGGTTATGGGGGGTGCAACCAAGATTAAGCAGTACGTTTTTGAATCGGCTAAATTACCAGAGATTCGAGGGGCGAGCGGACTACTTGACCGCATAAACCTCGAAGGATTGTGCTTCTTGTGGCGTGATGGTCTCGGTTGCGAAGATTGCATCATCTACAACAACGGCGGCGAGGTGTTAGCCTTCGCGCCGGAGAGTAGGGCGAAGTGGCTGGCGGACGAGATTGAGCGGATTTACACTCATGAAACGCTGGTCGCTCAGAGCGTCGCCGTCTGGCAAGCGTTCACGCTAAAGCAATTGCGCGAAGGCTTGTTGGCTGATGTGAACGTAGACGACAGGGTCATTAAGGGATTGCTAGGCTACAATCCTGCTGAGAAAAAAACCTTCGGCAATCTCGTTGTTCTACTTGCCCTCGCCAAGTTCCGTCGCCGCGAAGCCAACCCTGACGAGGGTAGAAGCCCCAAGTTGCGCGCCCTTTCTCACTTTGAAACAGCGCCGTTCCAGCGTCGTTGCTCTTCGTGCGAGCGGCGAGGGGCGGTGGTTAATGCCCACGTCGCCGACGAAGACCGCCCCCTGTGCGAGCCATGCGCGCGCAAGCGGGTGTTCGGGCAACTGGTCAAGCGTGAAGATGCTGACCTGCGATGGTGGGATAAGGCACAATTCGAGTGGCAGCCAGAGGACGAGAGTCGAAAGGCAGAGTCATGGATGACCCGGTTTGAGAACTGGCTGGATGGTCACTCTGAATGGAAGGAGAAGTATGCTGTGGACGATGATGGCAAGCCATTGGCAAACTGGGACAAACTCGGCATTGCTAATGACCTTGGCGAGATTGCTCAGGTTGCTACCCCCGATGGCTTCATCGGTGTGGTCTACGCGGACGGCAACAATATGGGTGCGCTGATAGAGAGGAAGTTGACCACGCCCAGCAAGTATGCCCATTTCGCCATAACGGTCTTTGACGCGCTACAAGATGCCGTCTTTAGCGCGCTTGCCAAGCATCTACGCACTGCATCTGTGACATCTGAACGGGGGGCGAAGCGCTTAGTGCATCCCTTCGAAATTCTCAGCATTGGGGGTGATGATCTATTCCTCATTGTTCCGGCACACGCTGCTCTACCGATTGCCTGCGAGGTTGCCAAGTTGACCGAAGAGTGCCTGCGCACAGATGACTTGCTGCGCGCGGGCGGTTATAGCTGGAGTGATGCTCAGCGTTGTGCCCAACCACCGGACACTCTTACCATCTCCCAGTGTGAAGTCAGTCTCTCCGTCGGCGTCGTCCTCGCTGACGCCCACACGCCGGTGTTCTACCTGGAAGAATTAGCTAACCAATTGCTCAAAAGCGCCAAGCGTCGCGCTAAATGGCTCAAACGCGAGCGTAAGTATTACGGTGGCACTATTGACTTCCTTGCCCTCAAGTCGGTAACGATGATTAGCGGCACGGTGGACGAATTTCGCAAAGCCGCGCTCACTCGTGAAGACAAGCGATTTCGGATTTATGCCGGCCCCTACACGATCACTGAAATGGAGTCGTTGCTGGCTAGCGTTAGATCGCTCAAAAGCGCCGATTTCCCGCGCAGCCAACTGTATCGTTTGAGCGAATCGCTACGCAAAAGTAAAGAGCAAAGCACGGTGGATTATCTCTATTTCCTCTCCCGTGGTGACAAGGTGCCCGAAGCGCGCGGAAAGATCGAACAGAAATGGACACCTAACAGTAGCCAAGTGCTGGCGCACCCGTGGCGTAGGCAATTGGAAGAGGAGGATAGATGGGAAACCATCTGGCATGACCTCGTGGAACTCTACGACTTCGTGCCCGAAGAGGAGCAAAACCATGCCCAACATCACGATTAGCTTATCACTAACCTTCACGACACCGCCGAGTGTCGGGGCAGGTGGGGTAAGCGGCACGCTGGCAGACAAAGTGGTGACGCGTAATGCGAGGAATCAATTCATCATTCCTGCCTCACAGGTGAAGGGCAAGTTGCGCCACGCCTGCGAGCAACTGCTGCGCGCGCAGGGTGTGCCGCTCTGCTATCCACCGCACGCCGAGCGGATGTGTCCGCAGATTGACAAGGACGATGGTGGTAATTCCCTTCCACAGGTGAAAGGACAGCCATGTTGTCTACTCTGCCAAATCTTCGGCTCGTCAGGCTATCCCAGTCGCTTGCGCTTCCACGACCTGCTGGTGAAGGATGCTAACTTGCTCCCAGAAGAAACCCTGCGTTGGATGATCAGCATCAACCGCCGTCGACGCACGGCCGAGGCGCAGCGACTATTTGTTGTTGAAACAGCACCTCACTTTGACAAATTGCAATTTGAAAATGCGGAGGCTATCACAGGACGTATCAGCGACGAGCGTCACGTCCATCTTTTGTTCGCCGGACTGCGGATGCTCTTCGCTTGGGGTGGGGGAACGTCACATGGGTTGGGCTGGGGGAAGGTGGAGGCGACGGCGCATTTGGGAGAGGTGGAAGTGAGCAAGTTCGACAAGGAAGCGTTGCTACGATTATGCGAGGAGGTGAAAGCGTTGTGTCAGTCCTTCAAGTCGTTATAACGGCGCGTGCGCCACTGGTCTTCAGCGAACGCCGCCCCGGCGGCCAGTTTCGACAGAGCACGCCCTATGTGCCGGGTGCTGTCCTGCGCGGGGCGCTTGCTCAACAATTACTGGATGCGGATGAACAGAATCATCCTGACTTCGCTGCTCTTTTCACCGCGCCCGACGCGCCCCTGTTTCGCCATGCTTATCCTGCCTACTTTGATAAAACCAATCCGCCAGGTGCGTTCTTACCGTCTCATCCGTTGCCGGCCACGGCTTTCAGTTGCAAAGCGGAGGGCGGCTTTGACCGGCACGGCGTTTTCGATAGTTTAATCGACCGGCTGTGCTACGAAAAGTTGGGCGTGAAGATCCCTTACTTGCCGCGTTGCAATCACGACGAGCACAAGGGCGAAGGCGACCGGGTGGAGGCGTATCGTGGGTTCTACGTTGATACTCCAAATGGCAAGAGGAGCGTCAGTGTTCCTTCGCAACTGACTACGCGTGTGGCTCTCAACCGTCGCCGCAAGGTTGCCGAGGAGGGCTTGCTTTACAGTCCACTGGTCATCAGCGAGGCGGGAGCGCATGGAGCAGCGACCACTTTTCAAGGCAGTATCGTCGTTAACGATGTAAATCGCGCTGTCGTCGAAAAACGCTTGCCCCAACTGACGCACATCGGCAGTGGCGCGGCCCGAGGCTTTGGGCGTGTGGAGGTGAAAGTGGAACATGCTTCCACTAATGACCTGAAAGAACGCGTGGCTGTATTCAACAGTAACATACATGGGCGGTGGAAAAAGTGGGCGCAACTTGCAGGCAAGCCACCTTGTCCTGACAGCACATTCTTTGCTGTACTTCTGCTGTCTGATGCGATTCTACGTGTTGACGGCTGGACACCCACGGTGCGACTTGAAGCGGCGATGTTAGGTGCTGCTGGTAAAAATGCAGAATTGGTCCGCTGCTACGCGATGGCTGATTATCGTGGCGGGTGGAATACGGCTTGGGGCCTGCCCAAAGACACGGAGTTGGTCGGGCGCATGGGCAGCCTCTACGTTTACCACACAAAGAATAGCATTGATGATGAGCACTGGCTGAACGCTCTGTGCGACTTAGAAGAGCGTGGCGTCGGCGAGCGACGGATAGAGGGGTTTGGGCAAGTGCGTGTGTGTGACGAGTTTCATCAAGAGATTCAGGAGGTGAAAGCATGTCAGACTTAAGAACAACTTTGGCTGTTCGCAAGGCAATTGATCGTCAGATTGACGCATTGATTCGCGCAGCAGCGAAGAACGTGACCATGCTTAAGGGCGTGGAGATGAAACAGAACCAAATCCGCAACGCTGTCAACGTTGCCAATGCGACCGAAAGCATGGAAGCAGTGACCAACTTCATTCGTTACCAGATCGGGCGCGACCGCCGATGGCACGCGTTTGGTAAAGCAGTTATTGATGACATCGAAGCAGGTGCGGTCAAGATGGCACTTGATGCGGTGTTGAGGGCTGAGCCCGAAGCGGACTGTGTTAGCACTCGCGCTGAATTAACCCGACTCTATCTTGGCTATCTGAACCGCTGTTTCGTTTACGCCGATAAGTCGGAAGACTGGCAAGACTTGAGCGCCAGATTTGATAGGTGTGAGGAGGGGCAGACTCATGTTTGAGCGATTTGAGAATCGTGTAATCTTCGAAGGCACTTTGACGACCCAAACTGCTCTGCGCGTTGGCGCAGGGCGGGCAACGGGAGTCACTGGGACCGATTTGCCTGTTGTCCGTGATGCTTTGGGCAAGCCTTACATCCCTGGATCGAGTTTCAAAGGTGCCCTGCGTTCGAATGTTGAAGCGATGATCCGAAGCGTGGTAATTCATCGCAAAGGCGCGTGTAATCCCATTCAGGAATCTGAGCAGTGCATCCGCCGTGGCTCACCACGCACAGACGCAGCTCGAAAGAAAGATCAGACCTGGACTTATCCTCTTGGTGGAGTCTCTCCGAACGAACCGGTTGGTATTAGAGATCTCGAAGCCGAGTTGCCTCGCTACGAAAAAGCAGGCGCAGAGTTGTCGCGGCGTGTGCTGCGAGAGTCTTGCCTTGTTTGCCGAGTTTTTGGCTCACCATGGTTGGCGTCGAAGGTCAGCATCCGCGATTTGCTGGTTGATGAAATTGTTTGGTTTGGGCAGTTTGAGGTTCGCAACGGCGTCGCGATTGACAGAGATACGGAGACGGCTGCCGAGAAGAAACTGTACGACTTCGAAGTCGTCCCTTCGGGCACTCGATTCCACTCTGAGATCGTAATTGAGAATGCTGAGGATTGGGAGTTGGGCTTACTTATGGCGGGCTTACGCCCATTTCAGTGTGGTCAAGCTGCACTAGGGGGCGCTCGTAGTCGCGGCCTAGGCGTGGTCAAGATTGATTGGCAGTCGCGGACTCGTATCAGCAAGGCGAACTTGCTGGACTACCTCGCTGGTGACGCGGAGGCTCCCAGTATCACTGACAAAGAAGTGAAAGATTGGATCAAAAAGTTCCGCGCCAAATTGGAGGGTAAATCCGATGCATAAACAGTTATTCAACGAAGCCATCATCAAGCTGATTATTTCGCCCGTCGGCCCCATCCTCATCAAAGCTGGAGAGGGTGAGGCCGACCCCACTAGCCCAGATATGAGCTTTGTCCGCACGGTTTACGGTGGGCGAGAGATGGTCTATCTACCCGGTAGCAGTCTCAAAGGAGTGTTGCGTGCTCACTCCGAGCGGTTGGCACGGACGGTACAAGGCAAAAGAGGATTGGCGTGTGATCCGCTGGACGACCGACATGCGTGTGCCCAGCGATTGGAAAAAGAGTGGTCTGGCGCGCAGAAATACAAAGAGTCTTGTTTTCTCTGCCAACTGTTCGGCAACACCAGCCTATCCAGCCACTTTCGCATCGCCGACGCCCACCCGATTAGCGAATATCGGACAGAAGAGCGCAATGGCGTGGCGATCGACCGCGTGTTCGGTTCCGTCGCGGTCGGCCCGTTCAACTACGAAACGGTCACAGCGGGCGCTTTCGAGACCACGCTTTACGTGAAAAACTTCACGCTTGCCCAACTCGGCTTGCTGGCGTTGGCATTGCGTGATCTCTCAGCAGGGCGAGTGAGATTGGGCTTCGCCAAGTCACGTGGTTTGGGTGTTGTCACATCGCAGGTGGAAGCACTCACGCTGCGTTATCCATTTTGTGAGTTAAAAGAGGGGCGGTTGCGACTCCTCGGTGGCCGTGATTTGGGCGTAACTAATCAGCTTATCGGTGTCGGCAAGTTTGCTGGAGACGAAAGCTACGGTTATCCCCTAAACGACACAGTTGCCATGCCCGATGGTTACAAGTATGAGACCAATGACTGGGAAGAAGTTGAAGTCCGCGCACCGAAGGAAGATGACAAGATCAAATGGAAACCACTCGGTCAGCACTGCGTGAAGAAGTGGAAGGAGGTTGTGGAACGTGGCAACTGAGCAGAAAAAAGGTTACGTCTACGGCGCCACTTTGGCGGAGGACACCCTGACGAACTTGCTAAAAGAGCATTTCAACCGTGCCTGCGCCATTGTGCGCCGAGTGGATGATGCCAAGGTCGTGTTGTTTCCATCCGCGGATGCGGAATCATTACCTGGAGTGTGGACGGAGGGACAAACCTTTAACGACGGTGCCGAACTGCGTTGGCGCAAGACAGATAATGGCTACGCTACGTTGCTTTTGACCGAAGCCAAAAAGCTGTCCGACGACTTCCAACCGCTCAGCGAGTCCCCACTCTCTGTCGTTGCTCCGTCGTTGAATGAGAAACACGGCTTTCTGCTCTGGGGCACGCGTGCTGCGAATGGGCAATGGTGGGAAGCTCGCATCCCACGCCCACTGCAATATCCTCGGAAGTCGGAGGACAACAAACCCCTCAAGGATGGAGATAAGCCACCACAACTGGTTTACTGGCTCTATCAAGAAGGAGCAGCCGTTCGTTGGGTGCGGCTGGTGAAATTAGAGGAGGTGAACTCAGGTGACAAGATTTAATCGGCCGGGTGGCGGGCAGCCACCACTCCCCAAACCCTATGCCTTTGTGTCGATTCCCAACGCTCGCATGAATCCGGAAAAGCCGGCCGGCCACCACTCCTACATAGGCAATCTGCTGACAGGCACGATTAAAGGAACGCTGGTCGCCTTGTCTCCTATTCACGTTGCCTCGGGAAGCGTTGAGTTGACTGGGCGACAACCTTCGCTTGTCAAGGCCCATTTCCGTTGCGGTGGCCGACCGACCATTCCTGGTTCCTCAATCAAAGGCGCGATTCGCAGCATCGTGGAGGCAATCTCCCAACCGCCTTCCTGCCTGCGTGTAACGCAAGCACGATTTGACAACTTGCCGTCGAACGTCAGACGATGCACCAAGCAGGAGAGTCTGTGTATAGCCTGCCGCATGTTTGGAGCAATGGGGTACTTGGGGCAGGTTCATTTCTCCGATGCGGTCTTGCAACAAGGGGATACGGAAATCGTTCAGATACCGTCGCTCTTTGCGCCACGCACCCGAGAGCAAATCTACTTTGAAAGCGGCAGAGTGAAGGGTCGAAAGTTTTACATGCACGGACAGGATGGCCAAACCGCGCCGGGCAATGTGCCCATTGAAGCCTGCCCGCTTGGTTCACAATTCTCTTTGCATGTAGACTTCGAGAATTTGAGTGACAGTCAGTTAGGTTTGTTCCTGACTGCTCTTGGACAGGGCAATCCTAAGCTGTTTCCGAAACTGGGCGGCGGTAAGCCTGTGTGTTGCGGGTCGCTGGAAGGAAGAGACGTAACGGTGACGACAGTCTCAGCAAGCGCGGCGGCGGTTGATTTTGATCCTAAGTTTGAGGCAGAGAGTCTCGAATCTCTATTGGGAGCCACACGCTCAATAGATCGTGACTGTTTGAACCAACTGGCGAAGATTCTTGCCTATCCTGGCGAGAGGCCATGCCCGGATAGGAACTATTGAGGAGGTTTTTACACAACAGGAAATTTTGGCACATAACAAGCCCCTTGTCAAATCTTGTATCGATGATTTGCTCTGGAGACTTTGTGCCACCGGAGGCGATATCTCACACCATTGAGGAGAAATACGGCTACTCGCTTCCTCTGGAAGAGGGAGTGGAACGCTTCCTCTGCGATCATGATTTGACTGAGGGCGTCGAATTGCTTGTCGATTCACGTCGTTCAATCGTAAAGATGGCCCAAGAATTTGATAACTCTTGTCCGAATAATGCATCAATGGCGACCTCAATTCGGCGGCTACTCCTGGGGCTAGGATTGCCGTTGCCGCCTGATTTAGGCCGACCATTAGGAGCGATGTCTGTTAAACAGCAACTGATTGCGATGCGACAAGAGATCGATGAGATAGCCCAATCGGGACATTTGGATCACCATCATCTTCGTAGTTTTCCTCTCGATGGGTGGTCTTATGTAGAACACCTCTTGAGAAGCACAATTGGCTTTTATGAGTCCCTCCTCATAGGTTTTGACGAGCCTGTAGAAAGGGCTTTCAGGCATGCAAGGGAACAAAACTCAGTTAGACCTGTATTGCAAGCAATGCGAGGTATCGAGAACCAGTTTCCGTCAACTAAAGACGATCTAAGCAAACAGTGCTTGCGACTTATCGGGCGCCCAAGCCCGTTTGCAGGATTTAGGTTTGATGATTACGACAACGATACGGTAGTTCAAGTTTGCAGAAACTTCTATGCGCACAAGCTGAGAGAGGCAGTTGAAAATCAAGGCGTCATACCGGTTAGAGAATCCCTGAATATTACCATTCAGTTAGTCGATGAACTGGCAAGCAAGAACATCGCTCCAGGTGTGGTATTCGTTACAGCGCGTGGACGAGATGAGTACGAACGGGAACTTCTGTGGTTTGTCACCGAGCGGTATTGCATCCCCCATTCAAAACGGCGCCGAGCGCATGAACTGCGTATGTTCAAGCGACATGCAGAGGCTTTTGACCTTTTGAAAGCTTATTTCACTACCTCACCAATTGAAGATGGTATGTTTGATCCTCCCATGATTCCATTAATTCAAATAGGAGGCATGCCACACCATGAAACAGCCTAGCTGGCAACTCGCTGTAATGATAGCTTGTGAATTAGTGAATCGTGAGACCGACGTGAACGAGGTGCAAAAGGCCGTCACCTATGCGCGCGTGCATGCTAGTATTCCCTCAGAACAAGTCGGTGAGAAGTTTTTCGCGCTACTTGAGACAATGGTGCGCGACGGGCGGTATCTGGTGCGGAGCGGGCGTACGCTGGACTACTACCGCGACCTCCGTGAGGTCTGCAGACAGCATCTACAGGACTACCGCACAGCAACGGGCGAGCGGGCGCTAGAATTAGTGGATTTATTAGGCTGGGTCGTGAGATTCATGCGGTACTACAACACGGATGCAGGTAAGGCAGAGTTGCCGGAACGCCAGCGCGCTGGCGAGTCGCGGCACCCAAGCCGAGAGCAACCACAGCCCGTACCGACGCCTTCATCGAAACAGCAACTATCAATCCGACCGCCCACGGCCAAACCAGTAGGGCCGCCAGCCCCCGCGCGTGTGGAAACCGAGCGGGAATCGGTCACACTGATCACGGCTGCCAAAGGCGACAAGGCGCGGGTACGAACGGAGCAAGGCGAGGATATTCCTTGTTCCAATTTGCCGCCTTACCCGCCTGCTATGCCGGGCGCTGTTTTTGCCGCCGACGTGACTCGTGAGGGTGGGCATGGAGTCAAGGCGGTTTTCAAAGGTTGGAAGAGAAGCTGAATCTTGTGCTGACTGGTTTGTGGGGGAGCTGCAATGAACCCAAAATATGAAAAGGCATACTTAAAATTCCGAGAGTGGGCTCCGTGGTTAATAGGCGGGCTTGCTGTTCTGAGTGCAAACTGGGCTGCAAGCGCTTTTTATGAAACGGTCCAGGTCTGGGAGAAGGGAACAACAGGAGTTATCTCACCGTTGCGAATTGGGTATATCGTATTTTTCATAATTATGGTGGTTTTGTTTTATCGGCAGAGAAATGTCCTTTTTAGGCCGCATACCAGGTTGTTGACAAATGAACCGGCAGAGAAGAGGAAACATCTGGTCCTATTCCTTTCCAGTTTACCGGAGAGCTTAAAAAAGATTAACGGAGTGCCGGAAGGGTTAAATCTTGTTTTCGACGACGTAAATAAAGACATTGGAATTATGGAGAAAAAGAAAGAAACAGGAATACGTTGGTCATGGGAAATGCCTCTTAGGGCTATCCGGCATCATCTGGAACGACCTTTAGAGACTGTGACACTCATTTGTTCAAAGGAATCCTTTCCTCAAGCGCCCTTATTCCTGGGCATCTGTAGAAAGTACAATGAACTTCGAAATGCCAAATTTTACACGCTTGGGCAAAAAAGCCATCGGACCGAACTAATTTGTTTATCCTCTCCTGACATAGTTAGCAATTATCAGGGGTTAGATTTTGAAAGCTTTGATGAACTCTCCCGCACGCTATGGATTTTGCTCAAGGAGTTTAAAAAGAGGGGATATTCTGAACATGATACTATGATCGATTTTACGGGAGGACAAAAAGTAACGAGCGTTGTTGCCGCTACCATGACATTCAACCGAAAGATAAAAGCCCAGTACATCCAAACGAATTCTCCGTGGGATGTTCTCAGCTACGATGTGACCCTTGGATTCTCGGATACCGGGAGATTCGGAATATGAATATCATTGACTTATCAACCTTCTTCACGAATAGCGCGAAGCTTTCCGAGCTTGATGCATACATCTTAAGGGCCGAAGAACTTGCTGGCGAGGGTAAAGAGATTGTTCTTACGGGGCGTGCTCCTGTATGGCTTTATCTCAAAATTGCTCATGCCCTGCATGGGAAGGCAAGGAAATTGATTTATCATTCGCCGGTAACCGGGGATATTGTTATTTTTGACCACACCCCATTCTAAAAAAATGGAAACTTTTGGGAATATTGCAGATCCGAAGACCCTTTCAATCGCCTTCCAGCGGGTCAAGGAAAACCGGGGCTGTGCGGGGGTGGATGGGGTGACGATCGAGAGATTTGAGGATGAGCTTGATGAAAACCTGGCACTCCTGGGAATGGAAATTGAAAGGAATATCTATCGTCCACTTCCGCTCCTGAAAATCCTTGTGGACAAGGGGAATGGGGAGGCAAGGGCGCTGTGCATTCCCGCGGTGAGAGACCGGGTGGCACAGGCGTCTGTTCTGCAGGTCGTCGAGCCTGTTTTTGAGGCAGAATTTGAGCAATGCAGCTTCGCCTACCGGAAGGGCCGGTCCGTGAAGCAAGCCGTTTATCAGATTAAAGAATACAGGGAGAAAGGCTATTCCTGGATTGTGGATGCTGACATTGATGAATTCTTTGCCAGCATCGATCACGGCCTTCTTCTCGACAGGGTAAACAGGCTGCTTAAGGACGCCGGCATATTGAAACTTATAGAAATGTGGATCCAAGCAGAGGTCTGGGATGGGCAGGCCATAACCCAACTTACAAGGGGAATACCTCAGGGCTCTGTAATATCGCCCATTTTGGCAAACCTGTTTTTGGATCACCTCGACGAAGAGCTCTTGACGAAGGGGTTCAAACTTGTCAGATATGCCGATGACTTTATCATTCTTTGTAAAAGCCCTGAAAAAGCGAGGGAAGCCCTGGGGGTTACCGAAGAGATACTGGACAAGCTTTCGCTGGAATTGGATGAGGCTGACATTGTAAGTTTTGACCAGGGGTTCAAGTATCTGGGGGTATGCTTTGTCAGGAGCATGATCTTTGTTCCATTTGACAAACCCAAAAAGGAGCACAAAGTCCTTTATATGCCACCGCCTTTGGATCTGTCCTTGTATCGTTGGGAGAGGAAACGGCAAAGGGAAGATGGCTAACCTTTACATCACAGAGCAGGGGGCTGTAATTCATAAGACCGGGGACAGGCTGATTGTCCGGAAAGATGACCAGGTCATACTCGACGTCCCCTGCTGCAAGATTGACGCTGTTTTGATCTTTGGCAACGTGCAATTCACCACTCAGGCGGTTCATGAGCTATTCCAGCATGGGATTGAAATGGCCCTTCTGACAAGGACCGGCAGGCTTCTGGGGCAGATCACCTCTATTTCAACCAAAAATATAGAATTGAGGATGGAGCAGTTCAAAAAATACTGGGATGATACCTTTCGCTTGAATATAGCCAAAATAATTGTTTCCGGGAAAATATCAAACGACCTGAACCTTATGCGTACCTTTTCCTATAATCATCCGGAGGTTGATTTTGCCGCTGAGACGGCGGCGTTGCATGCCTGCCTGGGCGAGATTCCAAAAGCCGAAGGGCTCAGCAATCTCATGGGCATAGAAGGGGGGGCGGCGAAAACATATTTTGGTGGCTTCGGCAAAATGATTCTTGGAGAGTTTACCTTCGACGGGAGAAGGAAACACCCTGCTCCGGACCCCGTGAATGCCCTGCTTTCATTTGGGTACACCATGGTATTCAATGAGATCGCTTCCCTGCTTGACGGTTTGGGGTTTGATCCCTACCTGGGGTATTTTCACAGCGCGGAATATGGAAGGGCATCCCTTGCCTCCGACCTTATTGAGGAATTCCGGGCGTCCGTTGACCGCTTTACCCTGTATCTCATAAACAACAGGATGTTTAAGAAGGAGGATTTCTATAAAAACCCGAAAGGCGAAGGGGTATATCTTTTAAGGGAGGCGCTCAAAAGATATCTGAGCGAATATGAAAGAAACATAACCATGGAATTCGTCCATCCCGATACCGGAGAAAATACGAATTTAAGGAAATGCTTCCGGCTCCAGGCGGAAAAATTGGCCGCAGTCATCAAGGAGAGAAGCACATATGCAACATTCGCTCTTGAGGTATGAAGAATGTTTTACCTCGTCTCCTACGATATACCGGATGACAAAAAGAGAATCAAGATGGCCAAAACCCTTCTTGATTTCGGCAACAGGGTGCAGTACAGCGTTTTTGAATGTATCCTGGATGATATCCTTTTTGAAAGGATGATCACCAGGGTCTCCAAAATCGTTTCCGAGGATGATAGCGTGAGAGTATATGCCCTTTGTGCAAAATGCCAGGAGGCGGTAAGGGTTTTCGGCAGGGGAACAGTGGCCAAGGATGAAAATGTCTTTATTTTATGAGGGGTTAACGGAGAACGGAAACAGGCCTAAAAATGGGGTAAGTTACAGAAACTGATGAAACTCCTTGATCCAACAAAGCATTTCCTGCTTGCACGATCGAATTATTTGATATTTTGGGATATAGAAAGGGGGGAGAAAATGGGGGTTACAGGAAACCATGTTATAAGTTATTGTTTTACAAAGGGATGTAAAGCATGGGGTGAGAATGGATACCTTGATGAATAAAGGATTGCGACGCAATATTTGAAGCACCGCATTCGCCATCCTTTCTTTTTCGTGAGAATGGATACCTTGATGAATAAAGGATTGCGACCATCTTCCAGCCAGCTTGAACACAGGCAGCCGTCCAAATTGTGAGAATGGATACCTTGATGAATAAAGGATTGCGACTTTGGCTAAAAATTCTTTGTCCGAGACTTGACCGAGGTAAGGTGAGAATGGATACCTTGATGAATAAAGGATTGCGACTTCTTTGTGAGCTGAGTTTTCAAAAGCGTGCCTTCAAAAGTGAGAATGGATACCTTGATGAATAAAGGATTGCGACTTGGTTAAGAACCATAGGTTCAAGCTCCTTGATGACCGGTGAGAATGGATACCTTGATGAATAAAGGATTGCGACCAGACCGGGATGACCACCAAGGCAGAATCGGTTTAATCAGTGAGAATGGATACCTTGATGAATAAAGGATTGCGACTAAACGATAGAAGTAGAATGAACAGAGATCTTCATTCAGGCGTGAGAATGGATACCTTGATGAATAAAGGATTGCGACTGAAAAATGTATCATATATGCCTTTTTGGATTAATACTGGTGAGAATGGATACCTTGATGAATAAAGGATTGCGACGCGTTATTTGGGGCGTTGGGAGCAGTTATTCTTTACCAGGGGTGAGAATGGATACCTTGATGAATAAAGGATTGCGACGCTTCAAATAATCCCTCCCATGATGCTTTCACCAAAAAGTGAGAATGGATACCTTGATGAATAAAGGATTGCGACTCCGAAGGAGTTGGAACGGCAGTTTCCGCGGTTTCCACAACGTGAGAATGGATACCTTGATGAATAAAGGATTGCGACCCTCCGCCAAAATCCGAAAACCATTTCGCCATTTTATAATCGTGAGAATGGATACCTTGATGAATAAAGGATTGCGACCCTCTGGTGCCGACGATACACCTTCTGGAGCGCTACAGGTGAGAATGGATACCTTGATGAATAAAGGATTGCGACCTTTGATTTCCCTCAATTAGTTCTGGCAGACCCCTGCCCCGTGAGAATGGATACCTTGATGAATAAAGGATTGCGACAATTTTGGGGGGAGGTGACCAATGAAGAAGTTTTTTTTGTGAGAATGGATACCTTGATGAATAAAGGATTGCGACTCTGGCACTCTTTCTTATCCTCCTCTATATTTGACTATGTGAGAATGGATACCTTGATGAATAAAGGATTGCGACCTGAAACACTGACTCGACCCTCTTATTCTCCTTCGTGTGAGAATGGATACCTTGATGAATAAAGGATTGCGACTGTATAAGTATTTGTATTTATTAAGGTATTCTCAATACAAGGTGAGAATGGATACCTTGATGAATAAAGGATTGCGACAGTATTGCGACATCCAGTAGGACACCTCACGTTTGTAGTGAGAATGGATACCTTGATGAATAAAGGATTGCGACTTCTTTCAACCCAGCGCTGGACTAATTTTGATCTCACCCAGGTGAGAATGGAAACCTTCATGAATAAAGGATTGCGACTGAGGCAGATTTTACAGCGGAACCAAATCTCTTTATCAGGTGAGAATGGAAACCTTGATGAATAAAGGATTGCGACTCTTTTTCCCTTTTGATTTCCTGCATCCTTTTCAGATCAAGTGAGAATGGAAACCTTGATGAATAAAGGATTGTTTGTGAAGGGGTGAAAGGTGGAGGGTGAAAGGTGAAGGGGGAGAAGATTGAGAGTTTTCGGGGGGGACGTAGTTCAGTTGTTGAGTGGAAAAGGGGGACGTCCATAAATTTATAAGTTGATAATGGATTAAGGGTCAGGCCTTGCAATATCACATTTTAAAAAGATAAGGACCAAATCTTTATTCTTTACAATTGGTAAATTTCTTGGAGAAAAATAACACCTTTCTCAAAATGGCGTAGAATGAGGCCCCGGGGTCGCATCTTCAACTGTCAATTTTTGATGAAATAATATAAACAAGTCTGGCGCAGATTTTCCGATTTTTATACCATCGCAAAAATAAATACCCATCACCTATTTGACCCATTCGGCGGCCCCAATCAATAGCCTTCAGGCGGGTGAATCGAAGGGTTGATTTACCCGGTCCTTTTTTCCTTGAGTTTTTTAAAATAACGGTTTAAAATACTCAAAATGAAATACATCCCCCGACAGATCGAATCAGAACTCCTGTTAGCTTCCAAACGTTTTTCAGGGCTGATTCTCACAGGTCCCCGACGAGCAGGGGAAACCACCCTCCTCAGAAAGCTCTTTCCCAAAGCCCAGTATTATTTGCTGGAGGATCCGGATATCATTGCACGCCTCCGGGCAGACCCCCGTTCCTTTTGACCGATTCCCAAATAAGAAGTGTTGAATAGGAGACGTACATAAGCTTATAAGTTGACAGTCTTCTATTGTCTTGGGATGGATAATTCATGACGAGCCAGTCAAGCATGGAGGGGGACGTGGAGGGGGACGTTGTTCAAAAACATCAAAATAATTATCTCCTGGTTTTTGAAATTGTGATAATCGGAGGCACGCCACAGCAGGCCAGATTAGACAGCCCCGGGACCCTTCACCATGTAATGATCCGCGGGATCAAGGGGCGCAAAATGTAAGTTGGAAGGTGAAAGGAGAAAAGGGAAGGGTGAAAGGTGTTAGGTGGATGTTGACCACCATGAACTCGGCATCCAGATAAAAATGATTGACTTTTTCACATAATTTGATTTATTCTTATTATCAGAAAAAGGAGGACTCCGATGAGAGATTTCGCCACGACACCCAGGCCTGCCAGGGTAAGGATCCGGGGGCAGATTACCATTCCCCAAGATATACGAGAAGAGATGAATCTGGATGAGCAGGCCACGGTTAACATCTTTCGTGTAGGGAAGGTTTTGTTGATGACCCCCAAAAGAATGCAGCGAGCTTCGTTGG
>Ga0315280_10005452_pt1 | contig 18099 bp, 12 predicted proteins | sample YL17G06_40_MG_FD_203697 | JGI IMG/M metagenome (GOLD analysis project Ga0315280, IMG submission 203697) | Sediment microbial communities from Yellowstone Lake, YNP, Wyoming, USA - YL17G06_40 | ecosystem: Environmental > Aquatic > Freshwater > Lake > Sediment | place: USA: Wyoming | collected... | reverse complement strand
CTTCCACAGGGTTTTGCGCCAGACATGACGCACTCCCCCTAACCACAACATATGGGGGTCACCCACTCAAAACCCGGAAGGACCGCTTAACTTAACACCTATGGGGTGAGAGGGGGAGTGATAGGAGGTGTGCAAGCAGAGGCAAAAACCCAGACAAGCCTCGGCACCGTCGTGCAGAGATCGGGCGGCGGGGGGGGGGTGATGGGAGGTGTACAAGGACAGCCAAAGGTCACGGCGACCAATAGCTCCATCCCGATTCCGCCGAACCTAACTGTTTCCACACCCCAGATCCCGCCTCCTCAGATTGTTTCAGATGGCGACACCGTTTCCGTCGACCTCCTTGTCAATCCGCAGACAGGGGTCAAGATCTCCGATGTTATCAAGATAGCTGCGACATGGCGAAGCATGTCGCAGGATCAAGCTTCGCCTTCTCAGCCCGACGGGCGCGTGAAGCAACCGGACACCTCGACATTGTGGGCTTATGGTTTCGACGTAATAGTCGATGGCAAGCTCGTCAAGCACATGGGGGGAGGGTGCTCAGGGAACATAATCTATTTCACGGTAGGATCTGTTGATGTCACCGCCTCTGAGCGTGCCTCCACCGGCTCAGGGATCGTAATCTCTTTCAGGGTAAGATCTCCGCAGCGCTTCATATTGTCGACACAGCCGTACGAGGGTTACGATTTCCGCAACGTCGGGATAGTGGACGGGAATTCCATGAAGTTTGTCTGGAACGACCACACATGGGAGTTGATCTGCAGCGAGCCGGTCCTGGAAGGCGGTGCGAGGTCCAGGCTCTGGGTGCTGTACGATGGCGGTCCCGATAATGCCGAGCCCGATTTGGCCGGCATGGCTTCCGCACCCGCGGGCTGCGGGGCGGCCGATCGCATCGAATCTCTTTTCCGCCGGAAATAGTGAGCCTGACGCAGAGCGGTCTCTCTCGCAGGCATCGTCGCGCGAGCCCGTGAAGAGGCCGCGAAAATCGGCGGAACGATCGGATAAGCACAGAACGAGTATTGAGTAGGGGCGGCTCTGTGGCCGCAGTCTCATGAGCCGTGAACCTCGTGCCCTTTGAGGCGGGCCTGTGCCGTCAAGCGGCAACTGCCCGCACTCGCTACTGGCAGCGCAGCGCCACCATCGGGTCGATGCGCGATGCCCTGCGCGCAGGAACATAACAGCCAATCAGTGCGACTCCAGCCAGCAAGAAGGCCAAGGTCATATATGTTAGCGGGTCAGTTGGTTTGACCTGGAACAAAAGGGGGGCGAGGTACCTCGACAGCCCATAAGCACCTGCACAGCCGCATGCGATGCCGCATGCGACCGGCAGCATTGCGTGACGAATGACCAGCCGGAAAATGTCGGAATTGCACGCCCCCAAAGCAATGCGAACGCCGATCTCTTCAGTCCGTTGCGCCGCAGAATAAGAAACCACTCCGTAGACTCCAACGAGTGACAGCACCAAGGCCAATGAGGCAAGCAGCGCAAGCAACACAGTCTGGAAACGACGTTGCTCCGCCGATTGCGACATGACCTCTTCGAGCGTCTTCACGGCAGTACCGTAACGGCCTTCCGGAAGATTGATATTCATGGCGAGAACGCGCTCCGGCTGGGATCCCAGATCCACGGCGTTCATCAGGACAAAACTCTTCAGCAGCAGCCCCGCGCCAACGAGCAAAACCATAGACAGGGCAACTTCTGCGATCATCAGCACGATGCGCCAGCGCATTAGGGAGGCGCCGGCGAGATTCCGGCCGCTTGTTTTCAATGATTCTACAGGCCGCACCTTGGAGGCCTGCCATGCCGGGAAGGCCCCGAAGAGAACTCCCGTGCAGAGCGCCAGGATGCTGGTAAAGGCCAACACCCTGGCATTCAAACTCACGTCACCCAGACGCGGTATATCAGGCGGAGCCAGCGATAGGAGCAGGTCCTTGGCCCATGCGCCCAACAACATACCGGCACCGCACCCAATCAACGCAAGGACTGTGCTCTGGGTGATGAGTTCCCGAATCACGCGCAGGCGGCTTGCCCCCAGCGCATAGCGAATCGTGATTTCGCGCCTGCGCCCCAGGGCACGCACCAACAGGAGGTTCGCGAGGTTGGCACAGGCGATCAGCAGGATGAAGCCGACCGCGGCAAGAAGAACGATGAGAGAAGTACGCACGTTGCGAACGATGTCAGCTCCCAGAGGTGTGATGAGTGCTTTGATGTTGGTGTTGCTATCCGGATACATGTGCTCCAGGCGGCTGGAAATGGCATCGAGTTCTGCCTGAGCCTCTCTTACTGAAACTCCGGGTTTCAGGCGCGCTACGACATTCACCTCGTGGTCTGCGTGGTTGGCCAGCAGTTCGGGCGGATAGGCCGCGGGGACATAGAAATTCAGCTTGTCCGACGTGCCGAATTGGCTGGGGGATCGAAAGCCGGCAGGAAGGATGCCGACGATTTTGTATTTCTGCCCGTCGAGCGTAACGGTGCGTTCGAGCATATGCGGATCGGAGCCGAAACGCCGCTGCCACAATTCGTGACTCACAATCACCACATGCTCATTCCCCGGACGGTCCTCATCAGGGGAAAATGAGCGCCCCTGAGCAGGTTGAATCCCGAGCACCGAAAAGAAATCGGCAGTCACCTGCTCTCCCCAGAGACGCTCCGGAGGCCCGCTTTCCGTAAGGTTCATTCCGACGGTCGCAAAGCCCGCGGTGCCGCTGAAAACATGGTTCTGGTAATCCGCCAGATTAGCCGGAGCGACGACCATGCGCTGCGGCTCGGGCGCAGTTGCGCGCGTCCCCAAAGAGGCTCCGGAAGCGCTCATCCTTGTGGGGGGCTGGCCCACCTGGATTTCCCAGAGTGACACCAGCTGCTCCGGCGTCTTGTAGGGCAGAGGGCGGAGAATGACGGCGTCGATGACGCTGAAGATCGCAGTGTTTGCGCCGATGCCGAGCGCAAAGGTAAGCACAGCGATGATCGTCGTGGCCGGACTCTTGCACAGCGTGCGTAACGCATAGCGCATATCGCGAAAGATGTTTTCGATTGGATTGCCTCGAAACATGGAGGAGACGCTCTTTCCTTTGATGATGGACCGCAAGCCCGAAGTTGGTAACAGGCACCTTTTTTCAACGGCCCTTTGATCCATACCTCGAGATATCCGAGGTGAAAAAAGTGTCCGTCACCAATTTCGCAACGGATACATCCCCCGCCCGCGACTTTGCCGCGGCCGTGGCAACGAACCACACTCCGTCTTAAAGCAACAAGCGGACCGCGTTCATCGCCATCGGCAAAATGTCAATGGTAGCGTAAGTTATTGCCAGATTCGTGATGGGCTGCGACCTTAAAACGTTCGAAAATGGGATGATTCTTTCCCAATAGCGGACAGGAGCTACATCGTGAATTTTAGCGTTATAGTCACGGCGCATGGATAGGGCCGGCCGTTCAGCATTGCCGGGATATAGCGCCACTGCCGCACCGCTTCAATGGCAGCGTCATTCAACAGCGGGTGACCCTTGAGCACCTGAATGTCCGCCGGCTCCCCGTTCGTGTCGACCGTAACTGCTAAAATGACGATCCCCTCAATCCCTTGCTGCCTGGCTTCGGGCGGGTAAACCGGGGCGACCTTCTGGAAAGGCCTGGGCGTAGTCGGACCGCGCAACCGCAGGCGAGTATGAGCAACAAAACGCGCCACGATGTCGCCCCCGGGTTGCCCGTTGGCGCAGCCGGTTGCGCCTGCGAGAGCACAACAGTCCCGACAGTTGAGGCTTGCGGAATGCTTGCAGCACTGGAAGGAGCCGTGGAGATCGGCTGTCGCGGCGCCAGCAGCGGGAACGATAAACAAAAAACGAGCAGTAGCTGCCAGTAGCAAAGCAAGACCTTAATGGCAGTCCCCGTCAGCGAAGACTGGCAAGGCGCAATCTTGCTGGTGCCGCAACGCGCGCCGTGGTATCGGGGTGATCGTTACTCTCAAGCGTTTGTGCTATCAACCGCTAAAGACAGCCTTCAGACTGCGGACCAGAAAGCCTTCAATGCCGCGATGGGAAAGCCCACGGCAGAACGAGCGGAAGCATTGAGACAATTTCTCAAGAATTTCCCGGAAAGCTCGTTCAAAGAGCAAGCAAACTACAACATTGCGATGAGCGCCCAGAATCCGGACGACCGGATCGCCGCATTGCACAAGTTCCTGGAGGATTTTCCAAACAGTACGCTCAAAGATCAAGCGAACATTCAGATCGCTCTCAGCCCCCGGGATACAAAAGAGAGGATGGCCGCGTTGCGATACCGAGAGCCGCTCCAATTACTACCAGGTCCGTGTTCAAATTTCATGATAGGCCTAATCGGATGGATCCCGGGCACATGCTCATTGTCGCGATCGTCCAGGACGACCAGACAAAAGAGATCCTCCAAGCTTGCCTTGTGAAGCCGGGATCCACAAACTGATAAATGGGATCAGGCCGGGAAGATTTGATATTTGGGGTGTTTCCTGCAAACCTGGCGAAACGGGTTTTGTCAAAGACCAGATTTTCCAGGCCTGCTCTGCTCCCAAGCCAGGTGGTCTGCCAGTGCACCCTGGCTTATCCGCCACGCCTTTCTGCCGGCAGCACGGGATGCACAGGACTGCATCGCGCCGTGCTATTATGACCCATCACTCCAGAGAACTCGATGGCAGCACTCTTGATTTTTCATCTCAGGGCGGGAGTCCGAATCGCCCTCCGTTCTTTCGCGCCGGTCTTCTCGGTCATCCTGGCGCTGATCATGCTGAACGTTGACCCGGCAGGTGCCGTGATCGGCATTGCGAGTGCGATCTTCGCTCAGCGTCCGGCGCTCGCTGCCGTCTTGCCAACCGTGGCTCTGGCGTTTCTTTTTCCCGCTTGGGCGGCTCCAAAACTCAGTCATGGACTCCACGGGTGGATTCGGCATCTGGCATTCACGAGCAGATGCAATCGAAGAGGCCTGGCCCTGGCACTGATCACCGCTCAGATGCCTCTCGGCATTGCGCTGCTGTGCCTCGCCTTTGTTGCCCACACACGCGGCCTGAGCCTTGGAGGCCCTGCGCTGCGCTGGCTCCTGGTACTGATTTCGGGATCGGTTGCGGCCCTGCCGGTCAGGCGCAGATTAATGACGGGAGCGATGTCGGTGGTCGCGGCCCTGCTTGCGCTCCTGGGAAACTGGGGGCAACTGCTTTGCGCCGTTCTCGTGCTTCTGGCCGCCGAAGCCGTGTCCGGCCCCTTGCGCCACTTTCACCGTTACAGTTCATGGCAAGACACAGACTCACTTTTGGGCTTTCGCATCGCCTGGCGCGCTCTCGGGTGGCGGACCGGCGCCACTACCACGATCGCCCTTCTCCCGTTGGGCGCGACGGCATTGTTCATCACCAATAACGATCTGCCGCCTTTAATAGAGGCGGGCGCTGCAAGGCTGGGTGGTTGCATGGCGGTTGCAGTCTTGCTTGCCGGCTTGGCGGACAAGATTGCCTTGCGTCGTCCCCCGTGGCCCCTGGCCAGATCATTCCCATGGTCTGCAGCACAAAGAGTTACATCGGACGCGCTTTTTCTGTCTCTCCATGCGCTCCTGCCTGTCTACATCCTCTTTGTGCGACACCCGGCGTCGGGTATCTGTGTCCTGGGCCTGATGCCATTGCTTGCGCTGCGGGCCGCCACATACATCAGGCGCATACCGCAGCTTCGCGTCGGTGCTGTTCATTTTCTTGCGGAGGGATCCGCTCTGGCAGCGCTGCTCAGCCTTCTTCCCTGGGTCGGCTTTCTCTGCCTGGCCGCTACTCCGCTGGCCTTTGTCGCGGCCAGGAACAGCGAGCGCTCACTTAAAGTGACCTGTTGGACTGATCGTCACCATGAGGCCATCGGAGACCCTCTTTCATGGAGCGAGTCATGATTCGATTTCACGATGTTCACTTTTCGTACCGGCGCGCCGAGCCCGTTCTGAAGGGGCTGGATCTCGACCTGGGCGCCGGCCTGTCCCTCGTGCTCGGCCCCAACGGCTCCGGCAAGAGCACCATGCTCAAGCTCGCAGCGGGGATTGAAAAACCGGATCGTGGTCACACTGAAATCGAGGGGCACGACCTTTGGACGGATGAGGTCGCCGCTCGGCGCAACCTCGCGTATGTCTCAGAACAGCCGGACCTCACACCGTACGCAACGATTCGGGATGTTATCTCCCTCGTCTGCCGGCTGCGCTCGGTGTCGCTCCAGCGCGGAAGCCAGATCCTGGAGAGAGTCGGTCTCGCGCAAATCGCCAATCGCTCCATCCGAGAACTGTCGTCAGGGCAGCGGCGAAGGGCGGTACTTGCAGCTGCATGGATTGGGTCTCCCCGTGTTGTGATCCTGGATGAGCCACTGGAGTCCATGGACCGCAACATCCGCGGCGAAATTCTTGTCTGGATCGACCGTCTTCTGTCTGACGCGGCAGCCGTGGTTGTTGCGACGAACGACATAGAGCCCTTTGTAGAAAAGGCCGTCCGTGCCGTTGAAATAAAAGCCGGAACATGCAAACGGACGGAACCGTTGCCGCAAGGTCCCGCGCAGAAGCTGGCGCTCCTCGAAGCATTGAGTCGCGGCATCTGACCAAAAACGGCGCGTTCGATCGACACCTTGCTTGTGGGTCCGGCGCCGACCGGAAGGTTCACGACCTGGCGGGCCTTGGTTTCCGTCACGCGCAGCGACTGAACCTTGCCATCGATCGTGACGCTGTAATTGCCGCCGGGCAGGCCGCTGAGCTCGAGTTGCGTTGTGTGCGGTCCCCTCCCGCGATTCTCCAACGTGAACTCGATCTTGCTTAGCGCGTCATTTACGAGCACCGGCTGCTCCCTGGCGTAGCCGTCGTGGGCGAGCTCCATGTGCAGGCGCTGGTTGCCGCGAATAACATGAAAGCGCGTCCGCAGGCCGTCGCGCGGAATCACCGACACGGTATCTCTCCTGCGCGTCAGCTCGGCGCCGTAAGCGAACTCGCCGAAGATCGGGTCCCTCGTGACGATGGTCGCGTGAGTGCGCAACGCGCCGGTATAGCCCACGTCCTCCTCGGCGCTGTAATACCAGGCGCCGCGCGCCATCTGCTTACCGATCCAGCCGCGGCCCCAGGCCTCGGGCACAAACCCGCCGCCGGTCGCGCCGTCGTTCTCCTTGCTGGGATTCCAATAGCCGTAGCCGCTCTCGGCCGTGCCCGAGTTGACCAGCGCCCACGAGCTCAGGCTCGAGGCGTAGCCCAAGCGCAAGTACGGCGTCGGGTCCTGGGCGAAATTAAGGCCGTAATCCAGAATCGACCAGCCGCCCAGCTGCGACATGTAGCTGAGCAAATAGGACATCGATCCGCGATAATCGCTCCCCAATTGGAAATAGGTAGTCTCCAACCACCCGCGATCGCCCATGTTCAGGCGCAGCTGAAAGTCCATGAACTTCTTCGCCGCATCGTAGCTGACGCGGCGGCGGAAGTCATCGGCCGGCAGATCGCCGGGCAAAACCCGCCCCGCCTGGGCAACATGCTCCAACGCATAGTGCGCAAAGGATCCCGTCGACTCGAAGCCCGTCGAATCGAACGTAAACTCCGAACCGAACAGGTTGGGAGTTTGATTGACAAAATGATCCACCTTCCCTTCCCAATGACTGCGGATCTTCCCTGCCTCTTCCCTCTTCCCTTCCTTTTCGAGCGCCTCGATCAGTTCCGGGATGAAGGCCTCGTTCATCGTGCCGACCGAATCGGCTGACCATGGCTCTCGGTCGGTGGCCAGAGGCACCGTCCAGTAAGCAACGGCTGTACGATACGCGCGCTCCAGATAGCCCGCGGCGTCCAGGTAATGCACCATGTCGGGGTAGTACTTGGCGACCTGGTACATGCGGTAATACAAAAGGATGATGTGCGGATAGTCGTAGATGCGCCAGAGGTGCTTCTGGCCCTGCCACCCCGGATCCTGGCTGTTGCGGTTGACGTACCAGTTCGGGATGCCATAAATGCCATAGGCATATTCTTCCTTGTCGGTTCTCTGCATCCCGCCCTTGCCGTCATTCCATAGGAACTTGCGAATGTAGAGCTCGACGCTGTCGATTTCCTTCTGGTTCGGGAAGAACACGTTCTTCGACGCGATAAACGCGGGTCGGGCGTTGCCGGCGTCGTCGCAGGAGTCGGTCAGCCAGCTCCTTAGGCCGTCGCGGTCGTCGGCGCTGCGCAAAATCAGGTTCTTCTGATCCCAATCGCCATAAGAACCGTAGTACCACTTGCTCGGGTCATTGTGCTGCATGTGCGTGACCAGGAAGCTGGCACGCTTCTGGATCACCGTCTCGAGCGGCTCGGTGACGAAGAACTCCAGCGACATCCACTGGCCGCCGCCGTACTTGACCGTGATCATATTTTCACCCAGCTTCGAGAAGCGGATCCTGTAAACCTTCCCGCCCTCGCCTTTCTCACCGACAAATTCCACGTTGGTCTTCTCAGGAAACTCGGGCACGACGGCGTCGATCTTGTTCCTGGTGCGCAGCGAGACGAGCGCCGGCAGATCGATCGGAATCGCCATGCCGGGCACGACGTTCACATCGAACAGGTTTTCCTTATAGAGCACCTCGCGCACGCCGTCAAAATCCTTGGCCCACTGAAATTTGAATCCGTAATGGATCGAGTCTCCCTTCGAGCCTTTGGGGGCGAGCGTCAGGCTCGTAATGGGCAGGCGCCAGTTGCCGCCTTGCGCGATCGGACCGGCGCTCGCAACCTTGGCGTGGATGTATGGCGTGTACGCACCTCCGCCGAAGCCGCCGCCTCCGCCTGGGCCACTGCCTCCTCCGCCACCGGTGTTATCGTAATATTCAAACCGCGTCCGGCCGACGGGTGTGGCGACGAGAAAGGAGCCTTCGGCATTGCCGCGCTGCCAGAAAATCCAGGAGCCGTTGCCCGAAATGTAGCTGTGACGGATAAGCTTCTGGGTATAAATCTTGCCCGGCTCTTGAGGCGTACGCTCGCTCATAGGGAACGGCACGCCGAGGTCGCCGATCTCGATCGGCTGATCAGTCTGGTTGGCGATCGTCAGCGACCAGTCCAGGATGTCGCCATTGAGCTTGAAGGACTCGTCCGCTTTGAGTTCTTTCATCGGGCCGACGACGCGCTCGGGGCCGACGCGCCACTCGTAGATGCCGGCCCCCGCGTTGGCGGCCAGCCTGGCTTCGATGCGCAGCGCCGCCGTCCGCACCGGCGCGAAGTTGACCGTGTTAAAAGCATTCTCAGCCACGCCGTAGGCGGTCGTCGCCTGGACCTCGTTCCAGCCCTGACCGTCGCTGTATAGCAGGCGCCAGGAGGCGGGAACGCGCAGGGCGGGGTCCGTGGTGTCGTCCGACGCCCAGTAGACCTGAACATTGGAGACCTCTTCCTCTTTGGGAAGGGTATATTGCACCCACTGGGTGTTGCCGCGCTCGCCCTGCCAGGTAAAGGCACTGATTGGCACGCCTCCGCCCCGGCCGCCGCCGCGACCTCCCGGACCAACAAGCGGAAACCGATCATCGCGCAAGGCCGCCAGGTTAGTGGCATTGCTCGAGGCGGAAGCCTTGCTGAGCTGGGGAAGCGTCGGCAGCAGGACGCCGATGGAATAATTGATCGTATTGCTCCCCGGCGCCGGCTGGCCCGCGCTCATGACCTGCCGCGCCTCATGCCAGTCCTTGTCCGCAGGAGCCTTGTATCGGATCACGATACTGCCGAGTGCTGAGCCCGGCGTGATGTACTCGGTATCGTACGCGTCACTGACGCGCTTAATGCTCGTCAGCCCGGCTGCGCCGTACTGGATGTTGAAGGCGTTGCTCGTCAGCCCCTCGGAGGCAGCAAGCACGGGCATGACAACCAGAGCAATCAACCACAAAGACGCGCATCGTATGCTAGCCATTTCGCTTCTCCTAAAATGGTGCCAAGCTACTGTGTCACTCTTTTCTGAAAGAAACAACGAGCTCGTGAAACTTCATACTCGACGGCACGACGAGCTCGAATCATCGTTCCCGGCTGGGCGCATCATGTTACCCAGCGGGGAAACCATCGACAGACCGTCTTCTTTCTGGATGAGGACCGGCTTACCTATCTCGATCTGCTTCGGCGGCATTTCGGATTCTACGAATTATCCGTGATCGGCTACTGCCTCATGAGCAACCACATTCACGGCATCGTGATACCTCCAACGGGGGCAGCACTTCCATCCGGAGTGGGAACGCACCGTCGCGATTTTTCGAGATTGCAGAATATTCGCTGCGGCAGAACTGGCCATTTGTGGCAGAACAGGTTTTTCTCCTGTCCGGTTCAGTTCGACCGTGTTTGGGACGTACTCGCCTACGTTGAACTGAATCCGGTTCGCGCACACATTGTTGAAAAGCCCGCTCAGTACCAATGGTCGAGTGGCCTGGTACCATTTTCCTAGCGCTTTACCGCCGTGACCGTAACCTGCGACGGGTACTGCTTCGAGTGGTGGACCGCGTTGTGCGCCACGACTCCCTGCACTTCGTCGTAGTTGTTGCCGCCGGTGTTCAGGTTCCGGTCAAAGCGCGGGAAGTTGCTACTCGACACTTCGATGCGGATCCGATGCCCGGCCCCGAAGTAATTGCTCGTCGTCATCGGCTGAAACGTCACCTTGTAGACCTTGCCCAGTTCCATCCACACCAAGGGCTTGTCGTAGCCGTCGCGATAGCGCAGCCGCTGAATGGTCTCGTCCAAGTTATAGGCAGGCCCGTCGGGATACACGTCGATCAGCTTCACCGTGAAGTCGGTGTCCTTCGCATCTGAAGACACGTAGAGCGTAACCACGATCGGACCGCTCACTTCCATCCCCTCCTTGAGCGGGTCGGTCGTGTAGACCAGGATGTCGGGGCGCGACGCCTCCATCTTGCGCTGGTCAAACGCGCCGCCAACAACGGCATTGCCCGTGCAGCAGACGTTGCCGCCGTATGATGACACCGGATTCATGGGATCATACGTGAAGCCGTCCGCGTTGTCCGCTGCCGGCGCGGCAGCGGTCAGCACGCCGTCGCCCTCGAGCGTATTCGCCTTCCCGCCGCTCGACAGGAAGAAGGTCATCGGCTCAGCACCCTTCGGCGGCCACGTGTCCGACGTCTGCCATTTGTTGATCCCCATCGTGTAATAACGAACCTTGGGCGTGGTCTCGAGTACGTGGTTGTTCTCTCCCTTGAGAAAATAGTCGAACCAGCCCCAGGTGAGTGCGTCATAGTCGAGCCGGGCGTCTCCCACGTTGCGCTCGCCAACCACCGTGTTTTCGCTCACGCGCTTGTAGCCGCAGTGGAGCGTCGGCGCAATCACCGCGTACTGCTGGTTGGCAATCTCCGGCTTCGCCGTCTTCCGCACGTGGTTATACGCGGCCAGGTTCGGGCCCACCGAAACGTCATACCACGACATGAACCAGAACCCCGGCACGTTGACCATCATGTTGTCGTGCCAGAGCCCGCCCCGATACCACGCCGGATCGTTCGGCGTGCGCTTGATCATCGCGCCGCCTGTATCGACGGGCATCGGGTCGGCGAAGATCCCGTGCGGCCCGTCCACGGCCTTGATAATGTCCATCACGGGAAGGCGCCGCAAGGCCTGCGACCAGTCGACCGGCGGCAGCTGCTGCGCAAGGTCGAACGACTTCGACACCCGGGTCAGGTCCTCCTGCGACGTGTTCGGAGGAAACGTCGGCCGCACTTGGTTCTGCTCCCCGTAAAGCCAGGTGATGAACAGCATCTGGACGGCGCCGCCGCGGTACCAGTTCCCCTGCTCGTAGTACGGGCCGACGCGTCCCACGCCGGCGCCGAATCCCTGCGGGATCATCGCCGCGTAAGCCGGACTGCCGAGCGCGGCGACTCCCAACTGCCATTCTGCCGTCGAGGAGCACCCGATCGTGCCGACCTTGCCGTTGGACCACGGCTGTTTAGCTATCCACGAAATGGCGTCGTACCCGTCGGTGCGCGGGGGGCCAAGGATGTCGTAGTTCCCCTCGGAGAAGAAGTGGCCGCGCTCGTTCATCTCAACGTAGGCGTATCCGCGCTTCACCGCGTCCAGCTCGGCCGTCATGGCACGCGGTGCGCCGTTGCGCACGTCCCAGTAATTGAAATTATAGGGGGTGCGGACAAAGACCGCAGGATACTTCCTGGACGCGTCCTTCGGGCGGTAGACGTCGGTCGCCATGCGCTTGCCGTCGCGCATCGGCACCATGAGCTTGCGCTCGATGACGGCGATGGACTCCAGGGCCTTCTCGGCCGCGTTTCGCTGCGCGACCAGGTCCGGGCTCAAACCGCCTCGCCCCTGTGGAGGAGCGCTCGGACCGGCGGCGACGATTCCCGCTACCGCGAGAATCAAGGGGCGGATGATATTGATTCGCATGCGTGTGCTCCGTGTTGAAGAACGCCGGATGCTCGTCGAGTGTGCAACGGCGTTCCGCGTCCGGCAGAACTTGTGAGCGACTTATGACTGTTTTCTATCCCCGATCGCGTTGCAGAAGCAAGCAAATTCCTGCACCCAACAGGCCAGCCGGGAGGTTGGGTCTGGCAGTTTTCGGCTTTGGACGAGCGGCGCCGACACCGAAGGGCGAGCCTGGAGTGGGTCGGCGAGTTCGATAAGGTGGCCGCGGCAGAAATTCCACAGTCTTCGCGCCCGGACCCATGCTATCCTCCTCCCGGCAGTGAAAAGCAAATGTCGGTTCTTAGACAACGGCCCAACACATGCAGCCGACAGCGCCGCTCCAATCTGCGGGCGCTCGACCGATGCATGACGTTCTGCTTGGGTCTCATGGACGCCGGCAGAGAAGCCGTTTGCCGGCATGATTCGCAAATCGGCGATAGCGCCATTCTGCCGCTATAATCGCGGCCGCACATCCAACCGTCTGTGAGGCGCACCCATGAACCGTACCCTGCGAGTTCTCGAAGTTGTCCTCGTCGCAACTGTCGTCGCGGCCATCTTTCTCTTGATCGGCTTGAATCGGCTCCGCCAGGCAGGTGAGGTTCAGATGGACACCGGCACGGTCTGGGTCAACCATGCCGTGGCCTGCGACGTCTCGCCGCCGCTCGCATCGTTGCACGACCTCGGAACCGCGACCGAACAACCCGCCGGCAACGACACAGGCCGGGAGCGCGGCACATCTCCGCCCGGGCCCGACGCCGACCTGGACGACGAGCCTCGCCAAGGTGGCGGGCGTGGCAACGCGGTTCCCGTCGCGCCGCCCGTGAGCGCGGCAGGTGCGGCCGTTGAGCAGACGTCGCAGGGCACCCGACCGCCCGCAGCGCTCCTTGAAAGCTTCGACGGCCTCGGCGTTGGTTTCAGCGGCCCGCAGGGTACATCCACGGGGCGCAATCCGTCGGACAATAGCCTCGCGGCCGGTCCTAACCACATCGTCCAGATCGTCAACTCGCGCATGGCGATCTACACGAAGAAGGGCGAACTCTACGACACCACCGGCAAGGTGTTGTATGGCGCCGCCCCCACCAACACCGTCTTCAAAGGCTTCGGAGGCCGGTGCGAACAGGTGAACAACGGCGACTCCGTTGTCCGCTACGATCAGCTTGCCGGGCGCTGGCTCTATGTAATGCCAATCTTCAGCCGGCCTCAGGGCGAACCGCAGGGGGCGTACTCGATGTGCTATGCGGTAAGCATTGGGCCCGACCCGCTCGGGCCTTACTACCGTTACGAGTTCAAGCGGCCGCTGTTCCCGGACTACCCGCGGCCAGCAATCTGGCCAGACGGCTACTACATCCCAACCAGCACGGGCGATAACGTCATCCAGAAGCATGCCTGCGTTGCCGACCGGAACAAGATGCTCCAGGGCTTGCCCGCGACCGAGCAGTGCACCGTGATCGACGGCGTCAACTTCCTGAACAACGCCGATGTCGACGGCCAAGGCCTGCCGCCGGCCGGCGCGCCGAACATCATGATGGCAACCGGCGGCACCCAGCTTAAAAACGTTTTCGAGGATGACGGGATCTATGTCTGGAAAATCCACGTCGACTGGGACACGCCGGCGAACACGAAGATCAGCGGCCCGGTGAAGGTCGACGTGGCCCCATATCACTACCTGTGCAACGGCCAGTTGACGAACTGCGTCCCGCAGCCGAACACCGACCGGCGGCTCGACGCGCAGGGCGACAAGATCATGCAGCGGCTCGTTTACAGAAACTCCGGCGGCCACGAGTCGATCGTCGCGCTCCACTCGATCAACACCGCTGCGGGGGGCGGCGGCGTGCGCTGGTACGAGTTCCGGCTCAACGAGAAGCGAGACCCGTACCTCTACCAGCAGGGAACCTACGCGCCCGACGCATTCTACCGTTGGATGGGCAGCATCGGGATGGATCGCCAGGGCAACATCGGTGTCGGCTACTCATTCGGCGGGACCCCGAACTTTGCCGGCCAGCGCTTCGCTGCCCGGCTGGCAGACGACCCGCTGGGCGTCCTGACGTTTCAGGAGACGGTGCTGGTCAACGGCGAGGCCTCGCAGACAAGCACCATGCGCTGGGAGGACTATGCGACCACCGCGATGGATCCAATTGACGATTGCACGTTCTGGTACGCCGGCGATTACATCAAGAAGGACGCCGCAAGCTACTCGACCCGAATCGGATCGTTCCGACTGCCCGGCTGCCGGCGCGGCACTGTGAGCGGCTCCACGTCCTTCGATGTAAACCACAACGGCCGGCGCGATCCAGGTGAGCCCGGATTCCCGGGCCGGCAGATCGACTACGTGGGCGGCCGGTCGGGCACGCTCACGACCGACGCGAACGGCAACTTCAGCATCTCGTTCCCGGCCGACCCTGCCTACTCCGACCCAACCTACACGCTCTCGGAGAAGGCCCCCGTCAATTCGGTGTGGACGCAAACCGGTAAGACCGCCGGCCAGTCGAGCGGCGGCACCGCGACCCTGACCAACCAAGCATACACCGTGCACTTGAAGGATCTGGACGAGCTGACCGGCCTGGACTTCGGTAACGCCTGCGTCGTCCAGAACACTGGCGGCGCCGGTCCCCGCTTCTGGTCGAAGAACAACGGCAAGGCTGTGCTCAACGCCCACGATGCGGCTTGGCGGACGCTCGTTGGCTCCACACTCTATCTAGTGAGCGCGGACGGATCCCGATTTGCCGTGTCGGGCGCGTTCAGCGAGGCGTACAGCCGGTTCCAGGCGTGGTTGCGCAACGCGGCCGCTTCCAACATGTCGTACATGGCGTCAGTCCAACTCATGTCGGCCGCCCTGAGCGTTGCCTTCGGCAGCCAGGATGGAGATGCCACAATCCACGATCCGATCGCAGGCGATTGGCCGACGATCAACACCCTGATCAAACGGGTGAGCGCCTTCATCGCTGCCCATCCGAATACCTCCGCTCCAAGTTCCGATCGGAGTGATGCGGAGGCGTACAAGACCCTGCTCGACAAACTGAACAGCAACGCGGCCACCATCACGCCGCCCACACCGGCGCGCTGCCCTCGGTTCTAATTCTTCCGCGAAGCCTGCGCGCATCTTCTCATCGTTCGATTCGAAGATAGGCCGGCGCCGAAAAAAGCAGTCGCAAGCACGCCAGCGCAAATGCGACCAGGAACAAAGGCCGTCGGTTCATACAGTGGGCAGCATTATATTATCGCCTAGAAAATCTCTGGTTCGTCTCGAAGCGAGACAAGTGGACTCACGGAAGCGGCCTAAGCCAGCTGAGCAGGCAAAAGCCTCAATCCCTCACACTCGGCCGCTTTTCGCTGGCGCGCATCGAAGCTGAGCATGAGTTTAGCGTCCAGGATCAGCGCCGCCGCCACATGCATCAAGTCCAGAGTGCGCGTGCCGATCGTAGCGCTGTACTTTTCCGCAAGTTGAGCTGCCACATCATGCCAGGTAACGGATGGAACAGGGGCCACCATCAGCAAGCCCGCGGTCAGGTCCTGCTCGATCAGCTGCCACACTACTTTCCGCTGCGCTTCGGCGATGTGCTTGCGAAAAACAGCCAGATGCAGGGCCACACGAAGCTCCAGAAGACCAAGCGGCGTCAACAACACAGGCGGCTTTATAGACTGCATGGCCGCGTTAGCTGCCGGCGTCGTAGTCTCGGGCAGATAGAGCGACAGCAGAAAGCCGGTGTCCCCGTAGCATTTCATCGGTCGCCCTTCATGTACTCTCTGAGTCCCTTCGAGTGGCGCGCGCTCAATTGAGCATCTCCGAACACTTGTCTGATCCGCTCTGCGAAATTGGGCATTTTCACCCTGCGGCGTTTAACGGCAGTCTCCGGCACAATTCGCGCGAAAGCGCGGCCGCGCCTGGTAATCGACACCTGTTCTCCCTCCTCAATCCAGCGGCTGATCAAAGCGAACCGATTCCTGAGGTCGCGAACAGTTGCATTTTTCATTATGATACAAATATGTATCACATATCCGCTTTTGTCAAGGAAAAGACCAAGAGCACGAGTCCGTGCGAAGCGCTCTTGCCAGTCTTTCGACATGCCTTGCTGCATGGCGGCCGTCCCTTTGGTCGGTCCAAAGCGCCATGTACTTACTTCTTGCTCACGTTGACGAAATACAGATCGGTTGCCACCTCAAAATCCTCTTTCTTCACGTTCGATTTCATCGTCTGCCATTCCGTTGCGGGCTGGATTGTCTGCCAGGCATCCTTCCTGCCGACTTTTATGGGCATGGCGAAGTCCTTTTCGTCGGCTTTCCAACGGTAGGAGACGCTGCCGCCGCTCTCTTGAAACTGCAATTCGAGCGTCGGGATCGCGGTGTGCCGGAGGTACTGGTCGAAAACCGGAGTGAGGTTCTTTCCGGTCTTCTCGTTGAAGAACTTCACCACATCCTCCGTCATGATGTCATGGTATTTGAAGTGGCCGTAGAAATCGCGGACGAGCTTCCACCAGCGAGCATCATTATCCATCACGCTGCGCAGGGTGTTGAGGAAAAGCGCGCCCTTGAAATACATGTCCTGCGGCGCCGTGTAATTGACTTCGCGCGGCCCGATGATCGGCTGTTGGTTTCGGACTTTTGATTTATAGCCATTGACATACTTTATGGCGTCATCATGGCCGAACATGTATTCTACATACACGCACTCGGCGTAGGTGCCCCAACCCTCATGAATCCACTCGTCGGAGACATCAGCCGCCGTAATGCTGTTGCCGAACCATTCATGCGCGCTTTCGTGAATGATGATGAAGTCGAACTTGGTGCTGATGCCGACGCCAGTCCAATCCCGTTCGAGATATCCGTTGGCAAAGTGGTTTCCATACGTGACGGCGCTTTGATGCTCCATTCCGGAGTAAGGAACTTCGATCAGCTTGTAGCCATCCTTCTTGAACGGATACGAGCCGAAATATTTCTGGTAGCACTGGAGCATCGACTTCGCCTGCTCGAATTGCCGCTTGGCTTTCTCCAGATTCTCCGGCAGGCAATAGAAATCGAGCGTCAGATCGTCCAACTTGTCGCTGAAGTGGGTGTAGTTGCCGATGTTCAGCGAAACGCAATAGTTGTTAATGGGATAGTGGATGGCCCATTCCCACCGTGTGTATCCATCGCCGAGGTAAGAATATGGAAGAATATGGACACTCATCAAAGAAGCAAAGAGCGGTGAGTGTCCTCGTTTTTTACTCGTTTTTTCGCGGAGTCATCAATGCACCACTCTCGTCCAAATTAGCTTTTCGAGATCAAACATCCTAGCCAGGGTCTGACCCGACTGCGAAGCAGGGAGACGGCCGGACCCTTCTTGGGTAAAATTGGATTTGTCGAAAACCAAACAACCCAAGGAGGCCCGACCATGCAAAGGTTTTGTAGCATCTTCTCCCAATTGTTACAACTTTTCTCCAGAATGGAGTTCGAACAGGCTGTCCGCGATCACAGAGCCGAGTACCACGCGCGTGGCTTCACCAGTTGGGGCCAGTTTGTCGCCATGCTCTTCTGCCAGCTGGGGCGGGCGCATACGTTGCGCGAGATCTGCGGCGGGCTGGCGAGCTGCGAGGGAAAGTTGAAGCACCTCGGCGTTGCAGACGCACCGAAGAAATCGACCCTTTCTTATGCCAACAAACACCGGCCCTGGGGGCTTTACCAGACCATATTTGGGCAACTCCTGGCGAAATGCCATGCGGTCGTAGCCGGGAGGGGGCAGAAGAAAAAGTTCCGTTTCAAGAACAAGCTGAC
>Ga0315280_10005451_pt1 | contig 18101 bp, 10 predicted proteins | sample YL17G06_40_MG_FD_203697 | JGI IMG/M metagenome (GOLD analysis project Ga0315280, IMG submission 203697) | Sediment microbial communities from Yellowstone Lake, YNP, Wyoming, USA - YL17G06_40 | ecosystem: Environmental > Aquatic > Freshwater > Lake > Sediment | place: USA: Wyoming | collected... | reverse complement strand
GATCGACACGACGGGGGAGATCTTCCTTCTCCAGTCGCGGCCGCTCCGCACCGAACGAGGGGAGGCGACGGGGCCGGAAGTGCCGCTCGACGCGCCGCTCCTGCTGCGCGGCGGCCAGCCCGTGTGGCCGGGGCGAGCGGTGGGGCCGGTCTACGTGGCGAAAACGCAGGAGGACGAGGAGCGGATTCCCGCGGCGGCGATCCTCGTCGTTCCCCAGCTCCTGCCCGACTGCGTGAGGTTCCTGCCGCGCATCTGTGCCGTGCTCGTCGAGCGGGGCACCGTGACGGGGCACGCGGCCTCCATCGTTCGGGAGTTCCGCGTGCCCAGCCTGTTCGGCCTCGAAGGGGCGATGGAGAAACTGGTTCCCGGTCAGGTCGTGAGTGTGGACGTCCTCAGCCGCAGCGTGTTTGCCGGAGTCCTGTGGCCGGAGCTGCGCGGGCATCTGCCGCTCACGCTCGTCGGCCGGCAGACCATCGGTCTGCCGACGGTCCTCGCCAGCAAGCTCACGAAGCTGAGCGGCAGCAGCTTCATGAGCTCATGGGCGTGCCAGTCGCTCCACGACGTCATCCGTTTCGCGCACGAGACGGCGATTCTGGCGATGTTCGAGGTCGGGGACCGGCTGCTCGATTCCCGGCTGAGCGGCGTCAAGAAGCTGGTGTGTCCCCCACCGGTGTACCTGCATCTGCTGGACCTGGGCGGAGGGCTGCGGCCGGAGGCCATCCAGAAGCGAAGCGTGGAGATCGAGGACGTCGTGTCGCTGCCCTTCCGCGCCCTGTGGCGCGGGCTGGGCGATGAGGCGATCGACCAGGGCCGCCTCGGGATTCCTGAGCCACGCTACTTCGCGTCCGTCATGACGAGCACGGTGACTGCCGAAGGGGGGCGGCCCCTGGGCGTCCCCAACTACGCCTGCATCACCGACAGTTATCTGAACCTCAACTCGCGGCAGGCCTACCACTTCGCGATCGTGGATGCGTTCCTCGGCGACAACCAGAACAACAACCACATCAGCATGCGCCTCAAAGGCGGCGGCGCGGCCCCCTGGCAACGGACGTTGCGCGTGGAGTTCATGGCAGAGGTGCTGCGGCTCCATCACTTCACGGTCAACGTCACGGGCGACATCCTGAACGGCTGGTGCCGGGGCATCGACAAGGCGACCGGCGCCCAGAAGCTCGCGATGCTCGGGCATCTCATTCGCTTCTCGGCCCAGCTCGACCTCTGGATGACCGACCAGTCGCAGGTGAAGAAATACGTGGCCGCCTTCATCCAGGCAGAGACCGAAGCGGCCCGGCTGGCGTACAGCGGGCTGACGGACGCCCGGTGAGCGTGGCTCGCACCCGGACAAGACCGGGACGGCCGATTCGCGTTCCCAGCCACGAGGGACGGTCTCAGACTGACACGTCGGTGAAGAGGTCGAGGTCCACGCCGGTGACGCCAGGAACCTTGCGGACCACGCTTTCGACTTCCTTGATCTGGTCCCTGTTCGACAGCTTGCCGCGAACCGAAATCCCGCCGTTGTGCGCGACCACGTCGACTTCGAGGTTGGCGGTTGCGGGCGTCACCACGAGGTTGGCCCGGACCCGGCTCGCCAGCGTGAGGTCCTCCATCGCGGCCCGGGACGCAGGCGTCTCCTTGAAGCAGTCCTGCCCGGCCGTCGACGCGATGATGTCACATGCCTCCTTGATGTCCAGATACTCGAGATTCAGCACGATGTCGTAGAGGGCCGGGTCTCCCCAGTCGACCCCGTAGAGGTACTGGGTCCACTTCCTCCGGTCCTGATCCATCTTCTGGATGTGGGCGAGCGCTTCGTCCCCGCTCATCTTCAGGCGGTCCTGCACCATCGCCAGGCGAAAGGCCATCGGGGCGATGATCCGGGTCCGCAGCACGTGGCTGACGCCGCGCAGCAGCAGATGTCCCGCGTTCCCGTGGTAGATCGCCTTGCCTTGGCAGACCTCCTCGGTCAACGCCGCCTGGATGAGCGTGAGGTAGACGTACTTCGCATGCTTGAACCGATCCCAGAAGGTGGGCGGCTTGTCGAGGGCGTCCCGCAGATCGTCCTGCGAGACGCCGTACGCCGCCGCCTTCTCGACGATCACGTCCCGATCGATGCAGCGGAACTTGAGCAGGTCCGCCAGGCATTCAGCCAGCATCTTGCCGCCGCTGAACGAGCCCCTGGAGATGGTGATGACGGCCATTGCGTGTTGCTCTCCTTGCCTGCCGACGGGCAGGCGTTGAGACGACGAGGAATGTCAGACCCGCTCGACGGCCGCGCCGGGTGCCGGCGGAGCGGCCGGGCGGATGCGCATGGCATAGAAGGACCGCCACAGGAACGTCACCGCCACCAGGAAGAACGCCGCGGCGAGCCCCAGGCTGACTGACGCCCCCGCCTCGGCGGTCAGCTGCACCGCCAGCTCGACCGCGAGGAGCCCGAAGAGCGTCGTGAACTTGATCACCGGGTTCATCGCCACCGACGAGGTGTCCTTGAAGGGGTCCCCCACCGTGTCGCCCACCACCGTGGCGGCGTGCAGGGCGGTCCCTTTCTCCTTCAGCTCCACCTCGACGACCTTCTTCGCGTTGTCCCACGCGCCGCCCGCATTCGCCATGAAGATCGCCTGGAACAGGCCGAAGAGCGCGATCGAGATCAGGTAGCCGATGAAGAAGTACGGCTCGAGGAACGCGAAGGCCAGCGTCGCGAAAAACACGGTGAGGAAGATGTTCAACATCCCCTTCTGCGCATACTGCGTGCAGATCGCCACCACCCGCGTGCTGTCCGCCACCGAGGCCTTCTCCGGCCGGTCCAGCCGGATCGTCCGCTTGATGAACTCCACCGCCTGGTAGGCCCCGGTCGTCACCGCCTGCGTCGAGGCGCCGGTGAACCAGTAGATCATCCCCCCGCCCGAGATCAGCCCCAGCAGGAACGGCGCGTGCAGCACCGACAGCTTGTCCAGGTTGACGGTCAGCCCGTGCGTCAGCAGCACGATGATCGAGAAGATCATCGTCGTCGCCCCGACCACCGCCGTGCCGATCAGCACCGGCTTCGCCGTCGCCTTAAACGTGTTCCCCGCCCCGTCGTTCTCCTCGAGCAACTGCTTGGCCCGCGCAAAGTCGACCGCAAACCCGTAGTCGCGGCGGATCGCCTCCCGCACCCCCGGGACCTGCTCGATCATCGACAGCTCGAACACCGACTGCGCGTTGTCGGTCACCGGCCCGTAGGAGTCGACCGCGATCGTCACCGGCCCCATCCCCAGGAAGCCAAAGGCGACCAGGCCGAAGGCGAACACCGGCGCCGCCGCCATCAGCGCCCCCAGCCCCGTCGTGCTCACCCCGTAGGCCAGGCCCATCAGCGCCACAATCGCCAGGCCCAGCCAGTACGCGCTGTAGTCGCCCGCCACCAGCCCCGAGAGGATGTTCAGCGACGCCCCGCCCTCCCGCGTCGAGGTCACGATCTCCCGCACGTGTGCCGACTCGGTCGAGGTGAACACCTTCACCAGCTCCGGGATGATCGCCCCCGCCAGCGTGCCGCAGCTGATCACCGTCGACAGCTTCCACCACAGCGTGCCGTCCCCCAGCGTCGGGACCAGCAGGAAGGAGACCCCGTAGGTCAGCCCCACCGACACCAGCGAGGTCACCCAGACCAGCGCCGTCAGCGGCGCCTCGAAATTCATCCGCGCCGCCTGGCCGTAGCGCGCCTGCTGGACCACGCCGTTCACCAGATAGGAGAGCCCGCTGGCCACGATCATGATGATCCGCATCACGAAGATCCACACCAGCAGCTCGACCTGCACCACCGGGTCGGGCACCGCCAGCAGGATGAAGGAGATCAGCGCCACCCCCGTCACCCCGTAGGTCTCGAACCCGTCGGCCGTCGGCCCGATCGAGTCGCCCGCATTGTCCCCCGTGCAGTCCGCGATCACCCCAGGGTTGCGCGCGTCGTCTTCCTTGATGTTGAAGACGATCTTCATCAGGTCGGAGCCGATGTCCGCGATCTTCGTGAAGATGCCCCCCGCAATCCGCAGCGCCGCCGCCCCCAGCGACTCCCCGATCGCGAACCCGATGAAGCACGGCCCCGCGTAGTCCCCCGGCACATACAGCAGGATGCCCAGCATCATGAACAGCTCCACGCTCACCAGCGCCATCCCGATGCTCATCCCCGCGTGGATCGGGATCGCGTGCAGCGCATACGGCCGGCCCCGCAGGCTGGCAAACGCCGTCCGCGAGTTCGCCAACGTGTTGATCCGGATCCCATACCACGCCACCCCGTAGCTGCCCCCGATCCCGAGAAGGCTGAACGCCAGGATGACCCCCACCCGCCCCGGCTCGAACCGCTGCAGCAGCCCGAAGTAGACGACGATGATCACCCCGATGAACACCTCCAGCAGCAGCAGGAACTTCCCCTGCTGCCACAGGTAGGTCTTGCACGTCGCGTAGATCAGCTCCGAGATCTCCCCCATCGCCTCGTGCACCGGCAGCCGCTTCACCCCCCGGTAGGTGAGCAGCCCGAACAGCAGCCCCAGCACGCACACCCCCAGGCCGGCCATGAGCAGCGTGCGGCCGTCCATCCCCCGGAACTGCGCCAGGCCCAGGTCCGGCAGCCTCAGCGCCGCCTCGCCGCCAGCCTCCTGGGCGACACCGGGCGGCGCCGCCGGCTGGGCCGCCAGCGCCGCGCCGGTCCCGAGCGCCATCACCAGCGCGATCGGCGCCAGCCACACCACCAGCCTCCGGAGAAACGGACCGCAGGAGCGTAACCACGTGACCGGACGGGCAAACGGAAATCTCATGGCGTGTCACCCCCTCGGAATTCGGTAAACGAGTTTCAGCATCCGTCGTTGGCGCGCGTGGGCGGACGCGCCCCATCAGTCGGCGATCCCGGCCTGCGTCACGGCGAAACCGTAGTTGCCGGCCAGGAACTGCTCCACATACCACTTCATCACGTCGTGGCCCGTCATATACATGTCGAGCTGGCTGGCGCACGCCATGAGCCGACCCAGGATATCGAGCCTCGCTTCAGTGTCTTCGGCGGGCGCTTTCTTGAACCAGGCATTGACAACATCGCCCCGCCGATCGACCTGGAAGCCGTAATGAGCGAGACACGCCTCGAGGAAACAGCCGCGCAGGTTTCTTCGCCAGCGCGTGGCCCCGCCGCCCGCGAACCGGAACGAGATGTAGTTCTCGCCGGGAACATCCGACACGCAGGCGTCCACGAGGGTGAAGTGATACGCGAGGCGCGAGTTCAGATTCATGTACTCCCGCGTAATGAGCAGATAGCTCTTCTCCCCGAGGGCGCGCCTGGCGCTGTGCGATGCAGAGAAGCTTGCTGCCATCACCGACGCGAGCCCGCTGAAGCTGGCGGGCATCTCTCGATTCCAGTTGACCCCCGGATGCATGACGCCTCTCCACAGCGCCAGGAAAGGGCGGCAGAGAATCTCGGACGGGAGGACGTCGGGTGCACCCGGACGGCTGAGGGCGAGCCCGCCTCCCAGATCCAGGACGTGCAGGTTGACCGGTGCGGGTGTGAGGAGCTTGCTCGAATGGTGTGCGCCGCGCCTGAGCGCGGCGTCGTTGAGCGCGAACATCTCCTCGATCGCCTTCTCGTGGCAGAACCGCAGCACGTCGTGCGCCGACCGGCACCCGGAGGGCCGGAACCTGAACGCCGACGGATCGACCAGCGTGAGCGCCAGGAGCCTCCGGCCGAGCGGGCCCCTGCCTCGGTCCACGTAGCGTTCGGCGATCACCGCCCGGCCGGCCGCTGGCGGCCAGAGGTTGCCGGCATAGACCTTCGCCTTTCCGGCGTCCAGGCTGACCAGGTCTCCGGGGCTCAGCCGCGTGAAGGCGCCCGTCATCTCGAAGACCGAAGGAACCTTGAACTCCCGCAGCAGCGCCGCCGCGTGGCCGGTCACGTTACCCCACTCCGAGACTAGGCCGGCGATGCGCGGGAATACCGTCACGATTTCCGGGGAGGCCCGGCGGACGAACATGATCGCCCCTTGCGGCGTCTCGTTCAGACGCCTCGGTTCCTCGACGAGAAAGGTCGGCCCCGAGATCCTGCCCGGATAGACCGTCCGACCGCCGCTCAGCAGCGGTTCGCCCCGCACCTTCGCTCGCGCCGGCGCCGTCGTCTTCGGCGCAACGGCCAGGGGGCGAGCCTGCAGGATCCAGATCTGGTCCTCGTCGTCGAGCGCCCACTCCACGTCCTGGGGAGCCTTGAAGTGCTGCTCGATCTGCAGAGCCCACCGAGCGAGTCGCGCGACCTCGTCGTCGTCGAGGCTCGGCCTCTCGGCCCGGCGCGGCTCAACCGGTCGGCGCACGAGGCCGCCGCCGGGTCGAGGCACCACCTCTTCGCTTTTCGGGACGATCCGGCGCTCGAGAATGCGGTGAGGGGACCGGCGCGACACGATGAACAGGTCGGCGGGGACCTGTCCGCTGGCCACGTCGAGGCCGAGACCCCAAACGGCGCTGATCCAGAGGGCGCCGGTCTTCGGATTCCGTGGATCCCGCGTGTAGAGGACGCCGGCCGCCCGGGCTCTCACGGTCGCCAGCACGAGCACGGCCATCGGAGTGTCGACCTCCGCCAGCCCGCTCGACAAGCGGTACGACAACGCTCGCTCGCTGAAGCGGCTCGCCACGACCTGGCGGTACGCGTCCACAATCTGCGAGGCCGGCACGTTGATCTGGCTGGAGAACTGCCCGGCGAACGTCCACGCTCCTCCCTCGCCCACCGCGCTCGACCGCACGGCCAGACCCCCCGCCGGCGTCTCCAGCGTGACGGCCCGCTCGGTGAGGCCTACCTCCACGGACCGGGGAAGCGGGAAGCTGAGAACCATCTCCGTCAGGTCGAGCGAGATCTTCCTCAGGCCGTCGAGATCGGCGAGGTCCGCGTTTCGCACGGCATCGCGAATCCGTCGCCAATGCGGAATGGCGCAGAACTGCCGGTACGCCTCCGTCGTCAGAACGTAGCCGTCCGGCACCGGCAAGCCGAGCCGGTTCCGGATTTCGCCGAGCGCCGCCGCCTTGCCACCGACCTCCACCGCGGCACCCGCGCCGATGTCCGACAGCCGCGCGGCAAGCCTCGGCGTCAGCAGCTCCTGCTGGGCCGCCAGGAACCTCTCGACGTCCCGCCACTGCTCCTGCACGGCCGCGACCAGGGTCCGCTGGGGTCGTTCCGTCAGCCTTCCCAGGGCGGCGACCATGGCGGCGACCTTCTGGAACACGGCGGCCACACGGCTGCCGAATACGTCCAGGCGCGGCGGGGCATACAGCAGGTCCTCCTGTATGCCGGCGAGCAGCTCGAGCCCTTCGTTGTTGAGCGCGATCGCCTGCCGGCAGCTCTCGTACTTGAGCCGGAGCCTGGCGTCCGGTGGAAGGCCGGCGTCGCTACGATCCGGCGTCCGCCATTTGATCCGCATGGTGATGTCCGTTGGATCGCTCGGCGGTGACCAGCAGCGTGCCGGCGCCGTGAGCCTCGGCCCTGGCGCTGCAAAAGCCAAGATCGGAGAGGGTCTGGGTCAGCCGGCTCATGGTCCACGCCCGGCACCCGCGTCCAACGACACGGCGCCCGAGCGTGCCGAGGACGGTTTCCCGCGGGGGAAGTGCGCCGCGGGGCAAGAAGCCGTCATGCAGCACCAGGAGCCCATTCTCGGCAAGCGAGCCGATGCAAGCCTCGAGAATCCGTTCGATGTCGTTCCGACACGATGCCAGAAGGCCCGAGACCAGGACGGTTCCGTAGCGGCCGTTGTGCAGCGCGGCGGTCTCGAGCGGTCGGACGAGGTGATCGGGCACCGCGAAGGGATTGGCGGCGCGGACACGCAGGTCGGGCCAGCGGAGCATCACGGCTTCGCAGTACGCCTTACCGCCCCAGCCCAGGATGAGCACGGGGCCACGTTCGGCGAGGTCCAGCTTCTCGACCACCGAGGGCGCCGCAAAACGAGCGAGCGCCTCGCAGCGGTCGCGATAGAGCACGTCGTCGCCGTCGGCGAGCTGTGCCGGGGCGTGGCGGCCGTGACGCACGTAGTCGGCCAGCTGCGTCCATGACGTGGACACCGCCGCCTGGTGCAGGAGGGCTGCGTCGAGCCGGTGGCACGATCCGCTGATCAGATACCGCGACGCGATCTCCAGGTTTCTGTAGCCGTCACGGGTGTGCTCCAACAGGCCGAGCGCCACCAGCGCTTCGAGCATCTCGTCCAACGCGTCGGCGTCCACGCCGAGGCTGCCAGCCAGCACGTCCGCCGTTCGAGCCTGCTCGAGGTGGTCGAAGATCGACAGCTCCAGCGCGAACCCGAGGACCTGCGTTCCGACGCCAGCCGTCGCCAGCCGGATCAACTGGTCCGGGGCGGGAGACGGGTCGAATCGCGAGCTGGAATCGGGAACGCGTCGCAGGTCGCGTTGCGAGTCCTTCAGCCGCTCGCGCAGCCGCACGACGTCGCCCACCACCAGCGTTGCGGGCGGCTTGATCCCCGCACGCCTCACCTCGGACGCGATCGTGGCCAGCGTGCCGGTCACCACCTGCTCGTCGTGCCAGAACGCCATCTGGATCATCGCCGCCGGCGTCTCCGGGCTCCGGCCGTGCCCGATCAGGCGCGCGGCGATGGTCGCGACGTTGTGGACTGCCATCAGGAACACGAGGGTCGGCATCCGGCTCAGCGCGTCCCAATCGAGCCCGCTCTGATCGTCCCTGGCTTCGTGGCCCGTGACGACGGCGAAACACGATGCGGCATCACGATGCGTGACGGCGATGCCGGCACTGAGCGGCGCTGCGAGCGCGGAGGAGACGCCGGGAATCACCTCGAACGGAATCCCGTTCCCGGCGAGGAACTCGGCCTCTTCGCCGCCGCGGCCGAAGACGAACGGGTCTCCCCCTTTGAGCCGGACGACCGTCTTGCCCTCGCGCGCCTTTCGGAGCAGGACGTCGTCGATCTCCTCCTGACGTGACTCGTGCCGGCCCACCGACTTCCCCATGAAGATCCGCTCGGCCGACGGCCTCGCCAGCGTGAGCACTTCCTCCTGGATCAGCCGGTCGTAGACCACCACGTCGCACGTCTTGAGAAGAGATGCCGCCTTCAGCGTCAGGAGGTCCGGATGACCGGGACCAGCGCCCACGAGATAGACTTTTCCGGGTTTCATCTGGAATGTCTTTCGGACCGACCAGGATTCTGGCGGCCAGCGTGGCCGGCCGCGGCCGCCGCGCGCGGCATGCCCGATCGGAGTCCGACTGAGGCCGCGCCACCGCGAACTCAGCCACGCAAGGACCGCGAGACGGGCCGCCCTCGGCGCGAGACTGCAGGCCACCAGACTGCCGTGACGCGCGCACCGGTTGACGGGACCGATGCAGGTTAGAGCGTAAGGCGGCGCCCGTCTGAGTGTCAAGAAATCCTGTCGAATCAGGTATTTACGACAATGCCGACAGGTTCGATAGAGCATGTCGACAACTCCCCGGCGTGCTATGCTGTTGGCGCGGCCCCAGGCCGGACGACCAGGCTCGGGCAAGCCACGGCGCGCTCCCGTCTCGGCTCCTCTTCCGGGGTCACGTTCCCTGATCAGAGCGGTCATCATGCAGGAAGACTGGACCCCCACCCAGGTGTGGATCGCGGACCAGGTGGAACGGTTCGTCCACCGCCGGCTGTCGCAGCCTCCCGCGATCTTCCGGGACACGTCCAACTTCATGGGGATTGATCGCGACGATGTCGTCGATCTCGACGGAGAGCTGTACCTGGTCACGTGCACGGAACAGGAGCGCCGATTCGGGTTGGAGGGCGAGCCGAAGTTCTGGGTGAAGCGGGCGCTTGCGCTGACAACCGGGCGTATGCACATCGTCAAGCTGGTGTTCAAGGAGGTCTTCTACGCGCAGATCCGGACGCAGCAGATCAAGTGCGTGCGGAGCGCCGAGAAGGAAGGCCGGGTCCTCGATCTCACGCGCGGCGATCCGCGGTTCATGCAGGGCCACATCGCCCCCGACAGTGCCGGCAACCTGGTCCGCGTCATCGAGTTCATTCACGGCGTCGATCTGCTGAGCCGGCTGGCCTCGCTGAACGCCCCGCACGAGGAGTACTTCCACACCCGGTTTCCGGAATTCCTCGCCCGGACGATCGCCTGCTTCGAGGGCATCCAGCTCCTCCACGACGCCGGGCTCTGCCATGGCGACATCCGGAACGATCACATCCTCATCGAGCACGAGACGGGCGGGTTCAAGTGGATCGACTTCGATCTGATGCAGGACAGCCGTGATTTCGACGTCTGGGCGCTTGGCAACATTCTGCACTGCGTGGTGGCCAAGGGATTCGCCACCTTTCGTGAGGTGCTCCGGGATCGGCCCGAGCTCCTCGGCCAGTTACACCCCGAGGATGCGTCCGTCTTCTTTCCGAACCGCGTGATGAACCTGCGGAAGATCTATCCCTACCTGCCGGCGAAGTTGAACGATGTCCTCGTCCGCTTCTCGGTCGGGAAGCAGCCAGGGTACGAGACCGTTCGCCAGATCGTGGACGATCTGAACGACTGCCTGGCCGGCTTCGGTCGGCCGGTCGCCCTCGAGAAGGCCGAGGTGGCAACCGGGGAACAGGGTCAGAACCGACGATGAGGATGAGAGACCTCGCGGGAGCGCTGGCCGGGCGACGGCCGCGGCTGCCCGATCTTGACACACGCATCTCCTGCTTCCGTGAAGTGCTGCACGCCAACAACGCGGCGCTCGGGTATCTCGCGCAGGTTCAACGGGCGCTCGCGGACAACGCGCCTCTATCGGCCGTGGAGGTGCGGCGGCTCGTCGCCGGCGTCACGACGCAGACCTATCGGATGATCGTCAATCTCAACCGGATGACGGCGGGCCGCTTCCGCGAGATCGTCTCGAGATTCGAACAGATCAAGGCGTCCCTGGCACGGAGCATCCAGGTCCCCGCCGACGCCAGCGGGGTCGGGTACGTGGTGTCGCTCGACAGGCTGGATGCCTCGTTGGCCGAGATCGTCGGGCAGAAGACCGCGTTCCTCGGTGAAGCCCGGCGCGTGCTCGGCGGGCATGTGCCGGGCGGGCTGGGCACGTCGGTCGAGGCCTACCGCGCCTTCATGAGCACGGATGCCCTGCGGGAGCGCGTTGCCGGTGTGCTCGAGGAGGTGGTTCCCGGTGACGTCGCCGCCTGCTTCGAAGCATCAGCGCGGGCGACCCAGCTGATCGAGAGTGCCCCGATGCCGCCCGACGTGGCAGAGGCCATCGAGCGCGCGGTCGCCGCGCTTCCCGGCGGTCCCGGACGCCGCTTCGCGGTGCGGTCAAGCGCCCTGATGGAAGGCGGTTTCGAGATGTCGTTTGCGGGGCAGTATCGCTCCCTCTTGAACGTGCCAGCCGAGGCGGTCGTCGAGGCGTTCAAGCGCGTGGTGGCGAGCAAGTACTCGCCGGAAGCACTGACCTATCGCATGGCGAGGGGCTTCGACGACGACGAGGTGGCCATGTGCTGCTGCGTCATCGAGATGGTCGATGCCGTGTCGGCCGGAGTGCTGTACAGCGCGTGCCGGGCGGGCGGCGAGGTGCTCACGCTGATTCAGGCCGTTCGCGGTTTGGGCCAGTCGGCCGTCGATGGCTCGGCCGAGCCGGATTCGTACTGGGTCGACTGCCGAACGGACAGGGTCGTGGAACGGCGGGCTGGGAGCCAGGAATGGCAGATCGTCAGTGCGGCGCCTGAAGGCACGGTCCGGCTCCGTGTCCCGCCCACGGACGCCGGACAGCTGATTCTCGATGATGCCCGGGTGCTGGAAATCGCCGGGCTCGCGTCGACGCTCGGTCCGCTGCTGCCGATGCCGGTCGACGTCGAGTGGGCAATCGGCCCGGACGGCCGGGTGTTCGTCCTTCAGCTCCGGCCGCAACCGGTCTACATCGAGCGGCCGGCGAAGCCGATCGACCGGCGGGCTGACGGCTACCCGGTGCTGCTCGCCGGCGGCTCCCCGGCCTCGTCCGGGTCGGCGGCAGGCCCGGTGTGCAGGGTGGAGCGCGGGCTCGACATCCTTCGCTGCCCGGCGGGCGCGGTACTGGTCACGCACGAAGCCAGCCCCCGCCTCGCGGTGCTGCTTCCCCGCGTGGCCGCCGTCGTCGGAGACATGGGGGAGGTGACGGGGCATCTCGCAACGGTCGCGCGGGAGCTGAAGGTTCCAGCCCTGCTTGCCACCCGCACCGCGACCGCGCGTCTCGTCGACGGCATGCTCGTGACGGTCGACGCCGACGCGGCTGTCGTGTATGAGGGGCGTGTGGACGCGCTGCTCGGCGACCGGCCTGCCCGCTCCAGCGTGCGGCCGGTCGATCCGAACCGCAGCCTGCTGGCCTCGGTGGCCGATCGCATCACGCCGTTGACGTTGCGGGACCGGCTCGCCAGCGGCTACTCGCCGCGCGCGTGCCGGACACTGCACGACATCATCCGCTTCTGCCATCAGGCGACGATCGAGGCGATGTTCGACCTGGGCGACCGCGCGCTGAAGAGAGGCGAGCGCCTGCGACGCCTGGTAACGGAGGTGCCGATCGATTGCCGACTGATGGACCTCGGCGGAGGTCTGGAACCCGGAGCGGACCAGGAGGAGGTGTCCATCGAGGACATCGCGTGCCGCCCGATGCGCGCGCTGTGGGCGGGCATGACCGACCGCCGGCTGCGCTGGAACAGCGAGCGGCCCGTGTCGTTTCTCGGGTTCGTGTCGGCGATGGTGAACTACAACTTCGATCAGGACGCCAGGATGCGCAATATGGGGGAGCCGTCCTACGCGTTCATCACGCGCGACTACCTGAACCTGAACTCGCGGATCGGCTTCCACTTCTCGACCGTCGACGCGCGGGTCGGCGAGGTCGTCGAATCGAACTACGTGTCGTTCCGCTTCGTCGGTGGATCGACCGGTATCGACCAGCGCAGTCGCCGGGCCTCGCTCATCCACCGGCTGCTCTCGGCGCGTGGCTTCGAGACCGACTGCCGCGCCGACCTGCTCAACGCGCGGCTCCGTCACAAACCGCCACAGGAGATGGATGATGCGCTGTTCCTGGTCGGTCTGATGATGGGCTACGTGAACCATCTGGACATGGCCCTGGTGTCGGACGAGGTGATGACCGAGTACGAGCAGGCGTTCCTGGCCGGCGACTACGGCTTCTCGGGCGGGACGAACGATGCGTGAAGAGCCAAGCCCTTACCGGCGCCTGCGCTCGCTGATGTTCCTGGTGCTGACCGCCTTCGGTCTGCTTCCGCTGGTGGCCATGTTGCTCGGGGGCCTTGCCGCGGAGCGCCGGGCGGCCGGGACGCGCGCGCGCAGCGTGCTCGAGGCCATGGTGAAGAACCGCAAGGCGACCGTGGACCTCTTCCTCGAACAGAAGATGCGGCAGCTCGAGCTCGTGGCGGTGTCCGTGCCGGTCTCCCAGCTGGCGCGGACGCCGGTCCTGGAGTCGACCCGCCACGAGATGCAACGCGAGGGCGGCGCGATCGTGGACCTCGGTCTCATCGCCGCCGACGGCCGGCATCTGGCGTACGTCGGCCCTTATGATCTGCTGGACAAGAACTACACCGGCCAGCCGTGGTTCGAGCAGGTGATGGTGCGAGGTCGCTACCAGAGCGACGTGTTCCTGGGGTTCCGGCAGTTTCCCCACGTGATCATGGCCGTCAAGAAGCGGGAGGAGGGCCGGGACTACTTCCTGCGAGCGACCCTCGACACCGATCAGTTGAGCGCGCTCGTGCGCGAGGGAGGGCTGGAGTCGGGGGCGGACGTGTTCGTGTTGAACCGGGCCGGCGAGTATCAGACGCGCTACGCCGACCAGCACCGGCTGATGGAAAAAGCGGACCTTCCACCGCCACCGCCTCACTCAGGCGTACGGATCACGGAGGTTTCGCGCGGCGCTCGCCGGGAACTCGTCGCCACCGCGTGGTTGACAGGCGACACCTGGGTGCTCGTCGCCCGGCAGCCCGTTCCCGGGCTGGCGGCCGTCGGCTGGGGATCGCCGGTCGTGTGGATCGCGCTCGTCGGATTGGTGCTGGTGCCGTCGCTGGCGTACCTCATCGCACGGCACGGCCTGCATCAGATTCGGAGCCTGGAGGAAGAGCGGGCGAAACTCTATGAATCGGTCGCCCAGTCGGAGAAGCTGGCCGCGATCGGGCGGCTCGCAGCCACGACCGCGCACGAGATCAACAATCCGCTGGCGATCATCGCCGCCCAGGTCGGCGTGCTGCAGGACACGATCCGCGACACGGAGTTCCTGTCTCAGTACCCGCAATTGCAGGACCGCCTGACGAAAATCGCGGGGCAAGTGGAGCGGGGCAAGATTGTGACGCATCGCCTCCTCGGGTTTTCGCGCCGGATAGGCCCGCTCGTGGAACCCGTCGACGTCGTCGCGGCCCTCGACGAGACCTTGTCCTTCGTCGAGAAGGAGGCGGATGCAGCCAGGATCAGGTTCGTGCGCGACTACGCGCCGGACATCCCGCTGGTCCGCAGCAATCTCGGCCAGATGCAGCAGGTCTTTCTCAACGTCGTCAACAACGCCATCGATGCCGTCGGCCACGATGGCGAGGTCAGGCTGGGAATCCGGTGCGCGCGAGGAGGCGTGGAGGTGGTGGCGGCGGACAGCGGACCCGGCATCGCCGAGGCGGATCTGGAGCGGGTGTTCGAACCGTTCTACTCGACCAAGGGCGGCCAGTCGAGGCATTGCGGTCTCGGGCTCGCCATCTGCCGGGAGATCATGCGGTCGCTGGGCGGCCGCATAAGCGCCGCGAGCATCTCCGGCGGTGGGGCGGCCTTCACGATGTGGTTCCCGATGCAGCAGGAATCCCGGTAGGCGACGATGGCGGGCGGAGGTGGGTCATGGCTGAATTGCGACTCCTCCTGGTCGACGACGAAGCGGAATTCCTCGAGCCGACGGCGGCGCGTCTCTCGCGGCGCGGGATCGCCTGCTCGACGGTGGGAAGCGGTGAGGACGCGTTGCGGGCGCTCCGCACGGCTCCCTTCGACTGCGCGGTGGTGGACGTGAGAATGCCGGGAATGGACGGGCTCGAGCTCTTGCGGCTGATCCGCCGCGACTATCCGGCCGTGCCGGTGATCCTGCTGACGGGGCACGCGTCGATCGACCTCGGCGTCCGCGGAATGGATCTCGGCGCCTTCGAGTACCTGCTCAAGCCGGTGGATCTGGACGAGCTGTTGGATACGGTGCGCCGAGCGGCAACCGAGGCCTCGGGTCGTGTGCCCCCAACGTGAGGGCCATGACGGTCGGCCTCGTTATTCCCTGGCCCTTCGCGGGCGCGCGGGAAACGGCAGGGTGACATCCCAGGACTTCACGCGTGCGGCCCCGCGAACTGAGAGGGGGGCGGCATGGGACCCCCCCCGGGAGGGCGTCGCACCGACTGCAGCCACGGCTCGGCCGACGTCAGCCAGGCTCCGGCCGTCCAGGATGGAGACCATCGCATCACGCACCTCCTTCATGACGAGGCGGATGCCGCACGTCCTCTCGTCCTGGCATTCGTCGCATTTGACGTACGCCGTCTGGCTCACGCAAGGAATCAGGGCGATCGGGCCGTCGAGGGTTCGGATCACCTCGCCGATGCTGATCTCCGATGCAGGCCGGGCGAGCATGTACCCGCCGCCCTTGCCCTTCTTGCTTTGAAGGAGACCGTGGTGCTTCAGCTCGAGCAGAATCTGCTCGAGGAACTTTTTCGGAATCGTCTCTGCGTCCGCCAGGGTCGCCACGAGCATGGGCCCGGCGCCCTGCTCGGTTGCCAGTCGGAGCATCGCCTTGAGGCCGTACTTGGCCTTGCGGGAGATCATCACGCATAGATTAGTTGCTTGATAGAGTAATCGTCAAGGACCCCGCCCCCCCGCCTCTGCTCTGCGGCGTGTCACACAGAGGCGAGCGGCGACGACATCGAACGCGCGGCGTCGGTCATCCGCGAGGTCGTGGGGGCAAGGCCCTGGACGATCCTCACCGCTCATCCGGCCTGACGGCCCGCTGGTTCCCGTTCAGGTACCGGTCGAACCAGTAGAGGATCCAGTCCATCAGCTCGATCTGGTGCTTCGGCTCCCGTCGCAGGCTGTGCGGCTCGCGCGGGAAGATCACCAGCTCGGACGTGACGCCGAAGTGCTTCAGCGCGCGGAACCACTCCTCGCCCTGCGAGAGCGGCACGCGCTGGTCCGATTCCCCGTGCAGCACGAGCACCGGCGTCTTCACGCTCGCCGCATACCGGATGGGTGAGTACTTCCAGTAGGTGTCGAAGCTGTGGAAGAGGTCCCCGCCGAAATCCTTCGAGTGGCCGTAGAAGCCGTCACGCAGTCCCTCGACGCTGACGAAATCCGAGATGCCGGAGAGCGTGACGCCCGCCCTGAAGCGATCGGTGTGGCTCACGATCCAGTTCGTCATGAAGCCGCCGTAGCTCTGCCCGGTCACGCCGAGCCGATTGCGGTCGATCCACGGGTTCCTCGCCAGCACCACGTCGACGCCGCTCATGATGTCCTCGTAGGCCTTGCCGCCCCATTCGTTGGCGACGCCGCGCTGGAACTTCTCGCCATAGCCGGAGGACCCTCGCGGGTTGGTGAAGAACACCGCGTAACCGGCCCCGGCGAGGATCTGGAAGTCCGGCTGGAAGCTCACGCCGTACATGCCGTTCGGACCGCCGTGGATCGTGAGCACCATTGGAGAGGTCTGGTCGGCCTGCCACCCGCGCGGCTTTACCAGGAACCCGTCCACGGTCCAGCCATCGGGGCTCTTCCAGCTGAGGCGCTCCACCGGCGGCAGCTCCAGCTCGTTGAGGAGCGCGTCGTTGAAATGCGTCAGCTGGCGCTCGCCCTGGCCTGACGGGTCGGCCGCGAACACCTCGTCCGGATGGGTCGCATCGCTGGCGACGTACACCATCAGCCCGGCCTTCTCGTCGATCTCCGCCTGTCGCACGGCGCGCGGCCCCGTCGTGACCGGCGTCACCTTCTGCGTCTCGAGGTCCACTCGGTACAGGTGGCTCTCGCCTTTCACGCCGGCTGCCGCCACGAGCGCCTTGCCGCCCGGTGCCCAGTCCACATCGGTCGGGAAGGTGAAGTCGCCGGCCACGACAACCGACTGGCCGCCGATGGAAGGCGATACGCGCAGCTTCGGGATCGCCTGCTCGTCGGCCGCGGCGATGTACGCGATGCGCGTCCCGTCCGGCGACCAGCGCGGGCTCGCGATGCGGAACTCGACGTCGGAGACCCTCCTCGGGAGCCCGCCAGAGGCGGCAACCGTCAGCACGTCCATGTTCCCTTCGACGTCCACCGCGATCCGCTGCGAGACGAACGCGATCATCGTGCCGTCGGGCGACCAGACGGGCCTGCTGGCGTGGCGGTCGTCGGTGGTCGTGATCTGTCTGGCGTTGCCCGTCCTGGCATCCACGACCCAGAGCTGCGCCCGCCTGTCGTCCGCGTAGCCGAACCCGTCGGCCTTGTACCACGAATGCAGATAGTGCCTGACGTCGCTGCGCTCCCTCTTCTCACCCTGGTCCGCGCCTCGCAGCGTGCGACTGATACACGCGATCTCGGTGCCGTCTCTAGACCACGAGAAGCTCTCCACCCCTTCCTTCAGGTTCGTCACCCGTCTCGCCTCGCCACCGCCCTCGAGCGGCAGCACGTAGACCTGCGCCCTCGGCGTCAGCGCTGTCGCGGACGCGTCAGGCTCCGGACGCGCGGAAATGAACGCCAGCTCGCGGCCGTCGGGGCGCCACTCGGGGCTGCGCGAGCTCTGGACGGTCGTGAGCTGCCAGGGTGCACGCGAGCCGTCGGCCGGCACCATCCAGATGCTGGAGTTCTGTCGGTTCTGTTTCTGGTCGGCCACCGTCACGACGAAGGCCACCAGCTTGCCGTCGGGCGACAGGTGCGGGTTGCTGACCGCCTGGAGACGGAAGAAGTCGGCGGACGTCATGCCGCGCCGCTGCGCCGGCGGCTGGCCGGCAAAGACCAGGACCGACGAGACCAGCAGCGTGATGAACACCAACGGGAATGTCTGGCGCTTCATGTCCTCCCCCTGGATGGTGCGGGGGTGTTATACACCATTCGGGCTTCAGGCTTCGGGCTTGGCGCTTCGGGCTTCAGGCATCAGCGTTGCCGAAGCCTGCGGGTTCCGCACGGCCGGAGCCTGACGTCTGAAGCCCGAGGTCTGAATC
>Ga0315280_10005450_pt1 | contig 18104 bp, 19 predicted proteins | sample YL17G06_40_MG_FD_203697 | JGI IMG/M metagenome (GOLD analysis project Ga0315280, IMG submission 203697) | Sediment microbial communities from Yellowstone Lake, YNP, Wyoming, USA - YL17G06_40 | ecosystem: Environmental > Aquatic > Freshwater > Lake > Sediment | place: USA: Wyoming | collected... | reverse complement strand
ATGTCACTGTGGTTGATTGCGTTTGTGAAGACAATGCTGCTTTAGGAATCCATCCGGGCAGCGGCTCGCAGCGTCCCGTCGTCAGCCGCTGTGTCGCCCGTCATAATGGAACAGACGGGTTTTTTTTGTGCTGGCGCGTTCGGCACGGATTGTTTGAAGATAATACACTGGAAGAGAACGGGCAATTCGGGATTTCAATCGGGCATAAAGATTCCGACAACATATTTGCCCGCAATCTTATCCGCCTGAACCGGCAGGATGGGGTCTTTTTCCGTAACGAGTCTTTGGGCATGGCCGCACACCGCAATCGCCTGGAAGAAAACATCATTGAAAATAATGGCGACGGCGGAAAAGCAGCAGGAATCCGCATTCGAGGGCACACAAATGACCTGGTCTTTGAGAACAATGTCATTCGTGACACCCGCAGCGATGGCGCTCGGACTCAAACTGTGGGCATTCTGATAGAGGAAAATGTTGGGCAGGTTATCCTTCAGGACAATAAAATAGACGCCCAAACCAAGATCGATGATCGCCGGGCGTCGAAACCTGTCCCTGGCCAGGTTCAGAAATCGAAAGAGGGAGCATGACTACTATGAGGCCTCAGCAACGTAAGATAGTATTGTTGATGATTTTTTGCTTAATTGTGGTGGCACCCGTAATCGCCGGTGAGAACTGGCTGCAGTTCAAATATGATTGCCGACACTCCGGCGACGTGCCTGATAGGAACGTGACGCTGCCCCTCAGATTGGTTGGTGCGGTGCCATTGACGGACGTCATTTTTACCGCGCCGGTCGTGGCGGATGGACGTATTTATGTTGTCGATGGTGCAGGGGCGGCATTTTGCATCGATGCGGCAACGCTGGATGCGCTATGGAAGTTTGAGAGTCCAGGCGGTAAAGCGAACTGTAACAACATATCCTCGCCGGCAATTGCAGGGCGCTACCTGCACTTCGGGACAATGGCTGGTTCATATTACGTACTTGATACGTCCCGTGGAACCGTTGTCAAAGAAATTGTCTGTGGCGAGCCTATATTTAGCAGCCCTGTAGTAGCCAACGACCGCGTGTACTTTGCCACGCTCAGCTCAAAAGTCTATGCCCTTGAGCCGGATGGGACAATTTGCTGGATATGGGATTTCGTCAGGGAGGTCCTCGCCTTCACCGGCAATCGCTGGAGCGGCGAAGATTGGTGCAAGTTCAAAAAAGGGCGCGTGACCTGGCAAGATCAATTCTGTTGCTCAGCCGATATCGCGGTGGACGGCAAAATGCTTGTCATTCCTGCCGGCGGCACCGCTATCTGCCTGGAAGATACCGGAAGCGCCGCCCAGCTTCGCGGCACGGCTTCTGTGCCGCCGTATGCCGGTTCAGAGCCACCCGCCACCTTTGGCTTGACCGTGGGCCAGGATGGTGCAATCTACCGGCAGTGGCACCGTCGGGACAACACCGGACGAGTGGAGATAATTCGGCTGCTGGACAATAAAACCCAGACCGATTACGTCGCCGGCACGCAAACGGAGATAGATCGGCCAGGCTTATTGAGCTTCTGCTCGGTGAGTGTTCGCGGACAGGATGTTTATCGGTGCCGGCCCGAAGAGGGCTTTGGTTTCTGTAGACATTCGTCCGGCAAGGAGACGCAATACCTGGGCGGCTATCCCTCCATCGCCTCGCCCATTCTTCTACGTGACGGCGCAGTATATGGCGGCCTGGACGGCAGCCTTTACATTGTGCCGCTGTCAGGCAGCGGCGAAGTATGGTCATTTAGGACCGCTTTCGGTAAAGCAATCTCCGCCCCGGTTGCTGTGTGTGATGGCCGGATATATTTCGGTTGTGAGGACGGTTACTTGTACGTCTTGGGGCCGCAAGGCAATGCGCCGCTGCCAACCGACGACCTTCAACTGCACAAGATTCGCAGTCCGCTGACCGGCAAATTCACCGACTCGGGATACGATTGGTTTACCAATTATGGCAACCTGGCAAGCACAAATTCAAACGACCAGGGTATAAGCCCGCCTTTTAAGATCAAATGGATTCGACGGTACGAAGGAACCTTCAAGCACCTTCCGGTCTGCGGCGGCGGACGGATGTACACGCACACCGCGGAAGGCCAGATTTTTGCCGTCGAGCAGGAAACAGGACGCCTTTTATGGCGGCGATACTGGCCGGGCGTGCACATCTCTTTTACCTGCCCGATTTATTACAATGAGCGTCTGCTTGTCCCCCAGGCCGGAATGAAGAAATCCGTTATGCGCTGCCTGGATGCTGCTACGGGAGACTTGCTTTGGGAGGTGCCCTTTACCGGCTCGCCCAGTTGGAGCCGACAGCAGCCCCCGATCATACACAAGAATCTTGCCGTCTACGTGTTTGGCGCCGGAAGCTATGCCCCGCAGGGCACAGATAAGGCTTACGTCCATAAGGGTGAACCTGTAGAAGCCCCGGATGGGGCTGAGATAATGAGTTGGATTTATGGCCACGATAATCCTTACTATCCCAAAGACCACAAGCCGCTGGTGCGAGCGTGGGACATAGATACGGGCAAGGAAGTCTGGACAGTAGATTTTTCGCAGTTCGGTAGCGGCGGAAACGACGCCGGCTTGTGCTTGATGGGGGACCCCGCTTCGCGGGGACGCGATGACACGCTGTACTACTCCTGCTTCTTCGGTTACGCCGCAAAGACGAAAGAAGGGCATCCCAAATCACAGGGTCTTACCGCAGCGATTGAGCCAGCGACCGGTCGAGTCATCTGGCTGACTACGCAATATTATGTCACCGCAGGCACTACTATCTCCGCAGAGAATGGGCGTCTGTACCTGGGTGGCTATAACCCACCGAACGAGAAAACGCAGAACCGCTACGTCTGGTGCCTGGATGCCAAAGACGGCTCTTTAATCTGGCAATCGGAACCAGTCGCCAAGGCGGTCAACGTAATCACAGTGGGCAAGAATTTCCTGTTTACTCACGCCTCCACCGGCAAGCCCAGTTATCTAATAGATAAGGCGACCGGCAAAATCCTGTCTATTTTCGACTATGGCTATGCCTGCACAAGGTTCACCTTGTCGGGGCCCTATCTGCTCAGCGCCAACATGGATATGATCGACACATCAAACGGCAATAAGTTTGTGTCCTCCGGCCCATGTGTGGATGTACGGGAGTGTGTAGGAGCGGTCGTCTCGAATGGGCGGATTTTCTATACGTCCCAGGGAAGCGGCCTGCAGCTATGCCAGGTATGCGGCTCAGAAGCTGCATCGTTCACCAGTTCTTGGAATAGCATACCTTCATTGTTGTCGCAGCCGTAGCCGACACCATATTTTACGGAAAAATTTACTTTTGTCTGTCAACTGATTGGCTGCGATGGGCGTCTATACCAACAGAAAAAGAGCTACGCGCGCTGGCATAGCCTTGAAAACCGATTTTCAGGAGACCGAGCTATGGGCGGCAAAAGAATGATGTTAGCAGCAATGACGCTGCTGTTTGTCGGCAGTGGAATTTGCCTGGCGAAGATTGACTTAGTGACGCTTCCATTGCGGGACACGGTTCAGCTTACGATTTACAATTCTGCGGATATGACGTTAGTGCGGGAAAGTAGGGCACTTACCTTAAAGCAGGGCAAGAACGCCTTACAGTTTTCCTGGGCCAATACTCTGATTGACCCTACCAGTCTGGAGATGCTGCCCAAAGCCAACGCGGACAAAATCGACATTGCTGAGCTGGTTTATCCGCCGAGGGTACAGAACTTAGGCTTGTGGAACATCGAGAGCAAAGTAGGCGGCAAAGTGCCGGTGGAGATTACATACCTTACAAGCGGCCTAACGTGGCGGGCGTTTTATATGGGCACTCTCTCGCCGGGCGAAGAAACAATGCGGCTGCAAGGATACGTGCGGGTCACCAATAACAGCGGCGAAGATTACGAAAACGCCCAGACCCGCCTTATTGTGGGCAAGGTGCACATCCTCGATGAGATTGCTGAGCTTGCCCGCAGACAATATCCTTATGGCCGGCCAGGCGAAGTGCCCATTGAAGAAGACCGCTATGGAGGAAGGCACAAGTTGACAAGACTGGCGATTGTGACGCTTGAGGAGGAATTGGCTCCTGTTACTGCGGCGCCTGCGAAACCTAAAGAAATCAAAAAAGAAGGTCTGAGCGAGTATTTTCTGTACACGATAGAAGGTACAGAGACGATTCCTACCGGCTGGTCGAAACGGCTGCAAAGTTTTGACACCAGTGAAGTGCCTGTGGTGAATCTATATAAATATGAGGAGGAAAGATACGGGCAAAATCTTTTTCGGTTCTTGAGTTTCAAGAACGACAAAGAGCACAAGCTCGGTGAGACGCCTATACCTGGCGGGACATTGAAGGTTTATAGAAGCGCTGATGATAGGGGGCATTTATCTTACACGGGGCAATCTGATTTCAAGTACATTCCCGTGGATGAGGATGTAGAGCTTAATCTTGGGGCGGTAGCCAACGTTGTGGTTGAGCCGACGCTGATGGACTATAAGACGGCCAACTACCACTTCGATAGGAACCGCAACATCGCCGGCTGGGACGAGATTCGCACGTTCAAGGTGGAGGTTAAGAACACGCGGGATATTGCGGTCAAGGTGGAGATTCAGAGGAATTTTGATAGCCCTTATTGGACGCTGAAGGAGAGCGGCGATTTCGATAAGTTTGAAAAGGTGGACCTGGATACAATCAAGTTTACGCTGGAGCTGAAGCCTCGTTCAGTAAGGAATTTCAGCTACATTTTGACAACTTACCGCGGCACAAGGGCCGAAGAAACTACCCGGCAGATTCGGCTTTTTAAGACCGAAAACAGTAACCGTGGTAGATAAGCAGCAGGGTATCTTTGAGTAATTTAGCTACTGGATATATCATCTGGTGGATTCCGCGCATCGAGTTCCGGTCGGGCAGCGTGTGGCGGGCAAATTGCATGGATCAGTGCAGCCGCCACCCAGACGCCGCTGCCGATAACGGTCAACGCTGAAATTACCACCAGGACCAGAATAAATACTTTCATCCTTTACCTTCCAGAGTTGGTTTTACCCAGGCAGTGTCCAAAAAGATACGCCAATAGTGCCGAGCCGAGAGCCGGAATAATGGCGGGGACCTTAATCACTGTGGGCAAGACAAACTGAAATGTCACTGCGACAAGCGTGCCGGTACACATAGATAAGATTCCGGCAAGGGGACGAGGAGCCTTCAGCCATAAGCCGAAAATAAGAGCCGGCAGAATCGCAGGCGCCCAGATACTATAACAGGCTAGCAAGCCCTCTATCACGCTTGGCACAAACACCGCCGCTGCCGCCGCAACAGCGGCAATAATAATCGTCGAGTAGCGCCCGGCCCTGAGCGCAAGGGCGTCCGGCAACATCGAAAACCTCCGAATGATGTCTTGCGTGAACACCACCGCTCCGGCGTTGAGCAGCGAATCAAGGCTCGACAGCACTATCGAAACCAGCGCCACCAATAAGAGAGCATACCCGACATGGGGCATTATTGATCCCGTAAAATTTAGAAGCACGTAGTCTTGCTTGGTATCGCTGGCAACAACAGTCCTGGCAACAATTCCGATCGCTACCATCACGGTGAACCACAGAGTGCTGAAAATACCTGCCAGGATAAAGCCGTTACGTGAGACTTTGGTTGTCTTGGAGGCAAGGGCGAGATTCGCATAAGGCGGTATGAGCGTCTCGCCGAGCAGAAATGCCGCGACAAAGCCGACTATCTGTATAGTGGGCGTGGAACTGAACCCCTCTGCCGTGGCAGCAGATGCCTGCTGGAAAAAAGATGCCGCGCCACCCTGGAAATGGAATAGCAGCGCATATAACAAGGTCACAGGCAGAAGTAAGGCAAACAGCACGAAATGAAAGGCATCGGTAATAACGCTAGCCCGCAATCCTCCGAATGTCGTGTACGAAGCCGTGACGACCGCAACGACACTCACAGATAGCCATCGCGGCAGTCCAAATATATCGTTCAGGACCACACTGCCGGCGCTAATCATTACTGCCGAGAACGACGTACACAGGGCCACGGATATAACGCCGGTGAGAATCTGGCACTTGCGGTCGTACTTCTGCCCGATCGCGTCTCCTAAGGTGTAGCAGCCTTTCAACTGCCTTAGTTTCGGGGCAACAAGTAACCCGACAAAGATGTTCTGGATGGCGTAAGCCAATCCAACCGCCAAAAAAAGAAAACCACTTTTGAATCCCCTTCCGACAAAGCCGATCGAAAAACCTGGCCCTATGTAGTCCGCAGCGATACTGCCAAATATCAGCGCCAATGGCAGCTCCCGCTTGGCTACGGAGAAGTCTTCAAACTCGCGGGCTGCCCGTGCGCGGAGAGCGACAAACACCAGCAGAACCACGTAGACAGCTATAGCAGCCCCAGATAAAACCGTATCCACGCCTCGATTCTCGATATAAAGACAGCGTAGAGCGTTCAGCGTTTAGCGGATAGTCTATACGCTCCACGCTGTACGCTGAACGCTACGCCTCGGGTCTATCCTGGAACACTTCCTCTTGCAATTCGTTGATCGTCGCGTCTAATTCAGACTCAGTACGGATCCATCCAAATCTCGCATCCACAAGGAAGGTCTGGTACCATTGAATCAGGTTCTTGGCAAAGTCTTCATCTTTGCAGTAGATGCCGAACGATATTTCTCCTGCGTGTGATCCAGCTTTTCGAGGCATGTGAGCAAAGGCAAGAAGAACTGTGGTCCTGGTTAACAGGAACTCCAGGTCCGACACTTTACTATTGTATATGCGCAGTCTGCCCGATTCGATTGCCTCGGGGTATTTGCGAAAAAGGTGGTGGGCGGCATTGGAGAAAGCCGGCACGCTGAGATTCATTGCGCGATGAGTTTTCACATCGGGGTAATCTTCTATAATTTCATACAGCGTGCCAAGATAGTCCTCCATAGGCTGCCTCTCTCCTTCAAACAGCATGCACGTCCACAGTTCGCCGTAGCCTGTGGCGTCAAGCTGGTCCTGGAGCATTTTCTTGGCAACATTGTAGGTTTCTCTTCGGCTGCCCAAAACTTTCAACTGACGTTCGGTTAAGATCTTCGCCCAAGGTGGCAGGTCTTTGGGAAGCGAATCGGGCGGACAGACGCCAAGCCGAGTTAAGAGCCTCAGAAACTGCTTCTCGGCAGAACCATAGAACCTTCTGCCAACGACGCTGCCTACGTTGCCGTTGCACTCCAGCCCGAACTGTTTGTGGTAGCCGAACGAGAGGCGGTGCACATCATAGTGCTCGGCTTTCAATGCTTTTTCCAATTCGATAATGAGGCCGACGGCTTGCTTTTCGGGTGCACTATCAATTGATAGATGTACATTCGGACACAACACGATCGGTCTTTTACCTATCATAACTGAAAGATATGCAAGCTCCTGGACAGCCTCCTGTAGCTCTTCTCGCCCGTCATACAACTCGACACATAGGAAGGCAACCAGCACGTTGGAGAAAGTGACTCTGTTTTGGCGGGGCTGTATGGTCGCAGGGTCTATCCGTGATGAAGGTTCCTTGTCTTGGAAATAGCATGAGGAACACTGGTAGCAATCCAAGATCATAGCAGGTCCTCGGCCCAGGTTTTAGCCTGCGTTGAGGGTTTTGAACCCCGACTCCTGTCGGCGTTGCGTTTTACCGGCGACGATGCCCTGGCTTTTTTCAAGCGACACGCAATCGCGGCGTTGACACGGGAGATAAATAGGCCCACATCGGGCGTAACAGCCTTGTCGGCGAACCCGACGCTATTGAGAATCCGGGTGACCTCGGTAGCCTGCCAAAACTCCGCCGAGGATGCGATCCTGTCTGCTTCCTCACGGGTCAGCGACTTGAGAAAATCCGGCATACAGCCATCTCGTAGCGCTCCTGCGTAATCGATTAACAATTCTTGAATTTCTCGGTTTGTTTGTGGCATTGTTCGTTGCTCCTTTGAATAATCAATCCTCGCGACAGCAATCGGATAGCATCTTTTTGAGCTTGAGTATGGTCCGAAACTCCAGCATCTTGACTGCCCCGACCGTGGTTTTAAGCTCGTTGGCAATCGCCCGGTTCGACATTCCCTGCATCCAGAGTTCTACAGCCCTTCGCTCTCGTGCCTTTAGCCGGCCCAGCATCCGGCGAAGAACCTGCCCAAGCTCCGCCTGAGACATCATCTCCGGAATGCTCAAATCCGGTGCGACAAGATTCATCAAGTCCTGTTGTGACAAATACGAATTTCGATTTATCCTCCTGTACACTTCCCGCAGGTGCTTGCGCATATAGTACAGATATACATTTCTCAAAAGCTCTTTTTCGCTATTAATGTTGCGCAAGTGGCCTGGGTCTTGCCATATATCCGCGTAAACGTCTTCCAACACGTCCTCGCACTCGACTTCGTTACCGAGGTAACGATACAAACACCTAATGAAGATTCCAAATGTGGTTCGCACAAAAGGCTCCATCGCGCGCCGGCGATGTTCCACATCCGGGTCTGCCAGGCCTTTCAGGGCGTTACGAAGCCGCTTATCCATACATAAAATTATACCGTAAAACCGCGAGGCTTTCAAGACCCGGCAACTCCACGTAAAACGTGGTGAAAAATATTTAGCCCCGCAATTTATTGCGGGGTTGTTGACCCGACTTTGATTTTTTCCGCCAGATCGAGCAGCACTTTGGCAGCAGTTGCATTCTGCAAATCCTGCATGGCTCGGCTCAATGGTTCCAGAGCCTTGTCAACTTCGCCGATGCCGAGCAGTTGATAGCCCCAGAGAAGCTGCAGGTCCGCGTCGAAACTGTAAGCTGTAGCTTTTTCGGCCAGGCGGTCAATCTGCCGGGAGAGGACATCGTCATCCGGATACAGACCTCGGGCAAAGAAGACTCCTTCCTTTTCGGGAGAAATCTTTTCCAGAGCGGACCGCAGAACGTTCGCTGCCTCGGTATATTGCTCGTTGGCAAGAAGTGCCTGAGCATAAGCAAAGGGCAGCACCATATCCTCAGGTGCATACTCCATAGCACAGGCGAAATTTTCAACAGCCGCGTTGTAGTTGCCGGCCGCGAATGCTTTTACTGCCTCCTCGAAATAGTTGTCGGCCACAGTTGGCTGACTCGGTTCGGCTGCCTGCTGAACAGACGGCGTAGAGCGTTCAGCGTCCAGCGGATAGCCTACGCGCTCTACGCTGTACGCTGAAGGCTGTACCGCGCCATCATCTTCATAGTAGTAGTTGTATGTATAGTAGTTGTAGGTGTCGCCCTGCACTTCCTGGGCAACCGGATAATATCCACACCAATAGTACGGATGACAGCCGTACCAATAGTAGCGAGTGTATCCGTACTCTATCGGCCAGTAGCCGCCCAGGCTGACGAAAACGTACTTGCGAAGGTAGTAAGGATAAACATACCCCAGCGTCCAGGAGGGGCCCCAGTGATAGCCGACAGTGAAGTGGAATCTCGGCCAGATTATCCTGTGGCATATACGGTCGTGCCAGTCTCGATACACATGCACGTAATGGTACCTGGGTTCTGTTAAGTATGGCCGGTCGTGATACAGCACTTGTCGGGAGCCATATCTGGCGGAGCGATATACGCCGATTTCACCTCGGTCACGAACATTACTTGGGGTGATTGTCTGGTCGTGCGGGCCAATTTTTTTCGGTCGCGGGCCATCGGCTGTTTCGGGGGCGATTCTTGGTCCTCTATTCTGCCGCTCCGGGGCTTCCGCAGCAGGCGGATTACCAGCCTGACCTTGCGCCGGCTCAGCTTTTCTGGAGATCCTGCCAGCCAGACCGGAGGACCCTGCTTCGCGGGAACCGAACAGTTTTGGTGCCTTAACCGGATTGGTTGCCTGCTGGCTCCCAGCAGCATTTGCCGCCTTGTCTTGGTTGGGCGGCGCTATGTCATTCTGAGGCGCAGCCGAAGAATCTCTCTTACCGAGGCCAAGTCTTTCGCTTCGCTCAAGAGAATTGAACGCTCCATCCTTGTTATTACGGCTTCTGGAAAAAAGACCGAGTGGGCTTGCCGTGCATAGCGCGCCGATCCGCGGCGATTTTTCCGCACCGGCAGGCCCAGTTGGACTTGGCGACGGCTGACGGGCTAAGGCCGAACCCGAAGGGGATGCAGGTTTCTGCGTGCCCGCTGCCGGGTTCTGTGCCCCGATTAAATTCCCTACGCTGCTGGTTGCATCTATCCTGAGTGAAGTTGAAGGATTTGTGCTTAGACGGATAGGTGACTTTGGTGTTCCTGTTGTTTGCGTACTTGTTGGCGATGGCGTTTTTCTGCTGAAAAAGCTACTCAGCGGAGAGGTTCTCCCGGTGCTTATCTGCCCGCTTGAGGTTGGAGCGAGAGATGTCGCTCCGCTCCCAACTCCTGTCGCGGTGCTGTTCTGAAGGGCGGAACTAGCGACAGCCGGGGGCGCATTAACGCCTATAAAGCTTCCGGTCCCAACGGAAGCGGGGATAGGGGGCTTTGCTATGGCCGAACCAGCCTGGGCCGCCCCTGGTCCTGCCCCGAGCTTTGCCGAACGGTTAGCAAAGAAACTGCTGGAAGGGGCGCCGATACCGGAGGTGATGGTCGCCCTTGGGCTTAAAGAAATCAGGCTGCTTGTTACGCTCGGTGGCTGGGTAGGTCTTGCGGGAGCAGCAACGCTACTGGGCGCTCTACTAACGCTGGGCGATTGGCTGGGACTGGGTGAAGCTGGCCGACTCGCAGCCGGCTGGCTCGTTCGATTACCACCGTCAGCCTTGTTGCTCCTTCTCTGTGCCAAGGCTGGTTCGGCTAACAGAGGCAGCAATAAAGCTATCGCAACGCCCACATGTGAGAATTTCGCATTTGTCGTTTTATATTTGCCTGTCAACATGGCCGGTCTCCTTAACTATGTGCAACCTTTTATTCCATAGAGTAAAGGCACTAACCAAAGGCACGGTAACGATAATTCCGCCCCCTTCGTGAGTTGCAATTAGCAATTGACAATTGTAAATTGAAAATCGACAATTGGCCGGAGTTTTTGTGAACGGGAGGTGAATATGGCGAAGGTAGTAGATTTCCAGTCGATCAAATCGGCAGATAAGTGCAGGTACGATGCGGTATCTTTGGGCGAAGTCATGCTCAGACTTGACCCCAGAGACGTTCCTACCGCCAGGGTCAGAGATAATATCAGGGTCTCGCAAGGCGGCGGAGAAACCAACGTTGCCTGCGGATTGGCGTACACGTTCGGGCTAAGAACAGCGGTTTTGACGGCTTTGGTAAGCGATCCTATCGGTGAAAACATCAGAAATCAGGTGCGTGAAGCCGGCGTTGATACGGGCAAAATAATCTGGTGGAATACAAACTCCGATGGCACCAAGTATTCCACAGATGGGAAGGGAACCATCTGTAACGGTTTCAACTTCACATACAATGGTAGCGGCGTTCTGCCATCAGATACGACCTACTACCGCGGCAACACTTCCGCGCGGCTGTTAAAACCGGGCGACTTTGACTTTGACCAGATATTCGGCAAGGACGGCGTCCGGGTCTTCAATACGGGCGGAATCTTTACTCTTATAGGACCTAAAACCGCCGACGTTGCTGTGGAAGCCGCGCAGAAGGCGGCGGAGTACGGCACTTTCGTTTGTGCTGACCTGAACTACCGGGCGAAGGTTGAGCCGGATAAGAAAAAAGCCAGGGCCATAAACAAGAAGCTCGCCCCGTATTTGGGTATGCTGGTGGGGAACGACTCTGATTTGTCCGATGCTCTGGGCTACGAAACCAAGGTCAAGAAAAACGCCCCTTACAGCGAATGGGCTGAGGCGTACAAGGAAACAGTCCGCCAGGTGGCCAAGGATTTGCCCAATCTGAGCTTGATCGGGACTCAATGGCGAGGCGCCCATAACGCAGACCTAATTAGCTGGGGGGCTGTATTATATGATGCTCGAAAGGCCATTTTTTATGAAGCGCCTGTCCGAGAGAACGTTCCCATCAGAGATAGGACCGGCGGCGGCGACTCGTTTGCCTCGGGCGTCTTGGCCGCCTTGCTGAAGGGCAAAGACCTGGAAACGGCCGTCAATTGGGGTGCCGCTCACGGCATTCTGGTTCAAGAAACGCCCGGCGATATCACTATGATAAACCAAAAGGCCGTGGAAGCTGAAGCAAAAAGAGCGTCAGCCGGCGGAGGCGTAAAGGCTGTTCGTTAACAAACTAAAAACTCAAAACTAAAAACTCAAAACTTTGGGTGGCAGCGTTATGGTACGTATGATACTTGTTCTATTTGCGGCATTAACGGTGTTGTCTGGGTGCGAACAGTCAATCCGCCATGAGGCGTCCTGCGGAGGGAATACGGAGAAAGGAGATGTTGCCGGCGTGTCTGGGCAGACCAAAAAGAAAGCGGCGATACGTCTTGAACACGTTGCCATAAACGTCAAAGACCCTGTAAAAATGGCAGAATGGTACTGTAAGAACCTGCAAATGAAGGTCGTCAAAAAAGGGCCCGCTCCGGTCAACGCGCATTTCATTTGCGATGCTGGGGCAAATATGATGCTGGAGATATATCATAATCCGCCTGATGCTGTGCCCGATTATGCGTCGATGGACCCGCTCTTGTTCCACATTGCCTTTATGGTAGACGATGTGAAGGGCATACGAGAGAAGCTGATAGCCGCCGGTGCCACGCCCGTTGGGGAAGTATCCACAACGCCGGCTGGTGACGAGATAGCGATTCTCCGCGACCCGTGGGGCGTTGCCATACAGTTTGTCAGGCGTGTTGAGCCAATGCTGCCCAACGCGGAATAACGAATATCGAACATTGAATCAAGAATTTCAAACTTCAACGTTCCTTGTCCCGAAAGGGATGGCCAAGCCCATTGGCTATTCGACATTCTTGGTTGTTCGACGCCTGCAGATAAAGAACCTGCCGATCTTCGTCAAAGCAGATAGCCGGGCCCGGCGTCACATCTTCGGCGGCCAGGCCAATTATTCGCAGCGGGTTGTAGAAACCCATAGCAGCCAGCTCCTCCAGGTTTACCAACCTAAGCGACGCCAGCCAATTCATACACTGTAGCATCGTGGCTGAAGAACCGATAAGGTATCCTGATGCCGGCTCGTACAACTGTCCGCTATCGGTCAGTATCGCCTCGCGGCCGGGCAAACCTGGGGCGGGGTAGCTGCCCGGCGCCAGGCCCGCCAATGGTGAAGCATCGCTTACCACCGCGCAACTTTCCGGCCCTTTCGCTCTAATAATCGTTTTGACCACAGAGGCAGGCAGGTGATGACTGTCGGTTATAATCATCGCGGCTAGCCTGTCTTCAGCCAGGCCCGCCCAGACCGGATTGTGGTGTCTGGCCAACATAGCCGGCACACCGTTACCCAGATGCGTGAGTGCAACGGCGCCGGCCTGGACTAATCTATCCAGGTCGTCTTCGTCTGCCATTTGGTGGCCAAGCGAAACTGATATACCTGCACCGACGGCATATCGGGCCAACTCCTCGGCCCCTTCCAAATCAGCTGCTATGGTTATCAGTTTTACAGAGCCATTGGCCCAGTCGAGTAGCTTCTGGAATAAGCGCAAGTTCGGTTTTCTAATCCAGTCGGGATTATGTACTCCACGGGCACCTTCTTGGGGCGAGATAAAAGGTCCTTCCAGGTGTATGCCTGGTAGACACCCGTGAAACTCTTGCCTTTGCAGGACTTTTGCCATAATCGGCAGATTGTGTCGGTAAATGTCCTCCGGACTGGTTATCATCGTGGGCAAAAAAGCGGTCGTGCCTTCGGCTAACATGGCCCGGCAAGCCCGCACAAAATCCGCCTCGGTCAAATCGCTGCCGGAAAAGTCCACGCCCTTGTAGCCATTGACCTGAAGGTCAACTAAGCCAGGCAAGCAGTTTTGAGTTTTGAGTTTTGAGTTTTCAGTTGGAAAGTAGTGACGCAGCTTGCTCATCCAGAAATACCTTACAGTTACCGTGCTGCTGCAAAATGGAGGAGGGACACTCTGGCGTGACAGGCCCTTCCAGAGCGTTCCTGACCGCCTCGGCTTTGCGTTTCTCGGGCACAGAGAGAATCAAGCACTCGCTTTTGATGATCTGCCGGATGCTCATTGAGATCGCCCGTCGCGGCACTTGTTCTATCGTCTTGAACCAGCCTTCGCCCAACTGTTGCCTTCGGCATTTTTCGTCCAGCTCCACGATAATGTAGGGCTGGAGGGTTGCGAAATCCGCTGGCGGGTCATTAAACGCCAGATGCCCATTTTCCCCGATGCCCAAAAGCGCTACGTCGATAGGATGCTTGGCGATGATGGCACTAATCCTGCGACATTCCTGCTGCGGGTCTTTTGCGTCACCGTTGACAAAGTGGACCGCTTTTAGGCCTGGCACTTTATCGACGAACCGCTCCTTCAAGAACTTCCTGAAACTGGCAGGATGTTCAGCAGGCAGAGCTATGTATTCATCCAGATGGAACATTGTCACTTTCTGCCAGTCGATTCCATCTGCCACCGCGAGGTTCTTTAGCGTCTCGAATTGGCTGGTTCCCGTCGCCAGAATCATATTGGCCTGCTTTTTGACTTTTATGGCCTGTCTCATAACCTGTGCCGCCGATGCTGCTGCTGCGGCTCCCATTTGCGATTTGGTCTTGAAAATAAACTTCTCCATAATTTTGCTCCTTGCCAATATGCAATTGTCAGTTTTCAATTTACAATTGTCAATCGTCAACTGGACCGAGTCCTATAAATGGGAGATTAGCCATGAAGAACGCATATCTATTCGTACAGTTAGTTTTAGTGCCGTCTATCTTGTTTGCTCAGCCGGCGGATGTTCTTTCGACTCTTGATAAAAGTCACCCACGGTTGATGTTGAAAGATAAAGACCTGCAGCAGCTAAAAAAACAATGCCAAAGCGATAAGACGCTACAGAAGTGCCTGCAGGACGTTCTGGCCGAGGCAGACGGCTGCATTGACGCCAGGATGCTTACATACGACAAGATCGGCCCACGGCTTTTGCACGTCAGCCGAAACTGCCTGCATCGGATTTATGCCCTTGCGCTGGCGTGGCGATGGACGGGCGATGAAAAATACGCCAGAAAGGCCGTAGAAAACCTGCTGACGGTCTGTGCCTTCAAAGACTGGAACCCGTCGCATTTTCTTGACACCGCCGAGATGTCACACGCGGTCGGCCTGGGCTACGACTGGCTATACCCTTATCTTGATGGCGAGACCCGGCAAAAGATAAAGACTGCTCTAATTAAAAATGGCCTCGAACCCGGGCTAAGCGCCTACAAAAAGACATGGTGGGCTCAAAGCGAATTCAACTGGAACCAGGTCTGCAACGGCGGGATGATAATCGGCGCCCTTGCCATTGCCGAGACCGACCCTGCTTACGCCGAGCAAATTATACCGGCGGCTGTTCGCTCGCTGCCGCTGGCTCTGAAAAGCTACGGCCCGAACGGCGCATGGGGTGAAGGCCCGGGTTATTGGAGCTATGCCACACATTATACCGCATACGGCATAGCCGCGCTACAAAGTGCTTTGAATAAAGACTTCGGGCTTCTGCAGACTAAGGGGCTTGCCGAATCCGGTTATTTCCCGATATATACGACCGGCCCAACGGGATTATTTCTGAACTTTGCTGACTGCGGCCAGAGAAGCTCCAGAAGACCGATGCCGTGTATGTTTTGGCTCGCCCGCGTCTACAATAATCCCGTGTACGCAGAATCCGAGCACGAAATGATTGCCAAATACGGCGCCAGTCCGCAGCATATCATCTGGTATGTCCCTGCCCCCGATAAGAAACCTCCGGCAAGAGACCTCGACCGCTATTTCCGCGGACCTGTGGAGGTGGCAGTTTTGCGCAGTGCCTGGAACGATCCTGACGCCCTGTTTGTCGGCGTAAAGGCCGGCTATAACCAGGTCAATCACGGACACCTGGACTTAGGCAACTTCGAGCTGGATGCCCTGGGTGTAAGATGGGCGCGAGATCTCGGCTCAGAAAACTATAACCTGCCCGGCTACTGGGACGGAAAGAGAGGCGGCCAGCGATGGTCTTATTACCGCTTGAATTCGGCAAGTCACAATGTGCCGATGCTGGCCGGCGAAAACCAGGACCCGCAAGCCACATCCAGATTTACCGTGGTCCAAACAAACAAAAAATTGCCGTTTGTGCTTGTGGACTTGACAAGTGCCTACCAAAAGCACGCAAAGAAAGTAACGCGCGGCGTGGCGATGATTGGGAGCCGCCGGGCAGTTCTGGTACAGGATGAATTCGGGCTAATAGGACCTTGCGAGGTCGCCTGGGGCATGACAACCGATGCGAAGGTCGACATCAGCCAAAAAGGCATGGCGGTGCTCAGCGCTGGCGGCAAAGAACTGGTTGCACGAGTTTTGTCGCCTGGCGATGCGGAATTCGTCGTCGAGTCAGCCGAGCAAAAGCCGCCGCAAGAGGCGAATGAGGGCGTCAGCCGACTTCTGGTGCGATTGCCCGGCGCCAAAGGCGACGTGCGGATAGCCGTTCTGCTCTGCCCGGTATGGAAGGAGGGCAATGTTGTCAAGACCGTGGACCTAAACCCGCTGGAAAGATGGTAGCAAGGAACTTAAAGCTAAAAACTATTGTGGTATCTTTTGTCAAATCGTTGCTCTATTTTTATGGCGGATAGACTTATAACAATAGCAAACTTTAGTGAGCCTTTAGAGGCGAACCTGGCAAAAATAAAATTGGAGTCTGCGGGCATAAAATGCTTTCTGTCCGGCGAGAATTTTATAGCGACATACTGGTTGCTGTGGCTGGTCGAAGGCGGCGTAAAACTTCAGGTCAAAAAATCCGAAGCCGAAAGAGCTTTGCAAATACTCGGAACAAAAGAAGGCCAAAGATTGGAAAAAGACCGAGAAAAAGATTTAACTGCCGAAACATACGACTTACTATGTCCGAAATGTCATTCTAAAAACATAGAATATGAAAAGTTCTCGAGAAAAGTAGTTTTCCTTTCTATATTATTTTTCAGATTTCCTCTGCCAATTCTCAAGAAAAAGTATAAATGCGGAAACTGTGGTTACGTTTGGGAATAAATATGATTCTTTTGGGTTTTGACCTGCCGTTGTAGGTAACTTGCAGAAGGTTTTCGCTACTCTGGTTTTTTGAGTTCTTCGACTTTTGGGAGATCTTTTAGGGAGTTTAGGCCAAAGACTTCCAGAAATCTTTTTGTTGTGCCGTAGAGCATGGGCCTGCCTAAGACTTCTGCCCTGCCCACAATCTTAACCAGGCCCTTATACATAAGGCTTCGCATCAGCTCACCTGCTGCAACGCCTCTGATGGCTTCGATATCGGCTCGTATAACCGGCTGCTTGTACGCGATTATCGCCAGCGTCTCCAAAGCCGCAGGGCTCAGTTTGCTATCGCTGCGGGCGCGAAGCAATTTTTGCAGCCAATGATTATAGGTGCTCAAAGTCAGCATCTGATAACCGCCGGCGATTTGTTCTATTACAAAGGCATGATTGTTGGCCTTATATTTGGCATTGAGATTCTCAATATGCTGGCGGATTTGTTTTACGCCCACCTCAACGATGCTTGAAAGCCTCGCCTCCGATAAAGGCTCATCGCTGGCAAATAGAACCGCTTCTATGACCGACTCGACCGTCAGCCCGGCTTCGGTGGGATTTTCGATTTTCGATTTTCGATTTTCGATTTTTTCCTGGTGCTCTTCTGTCATACGTTCTTCCACGTGAATGGGTCCACATCCTTCTTACTAACCTTGATTGTCACCTGCTTTATTTGTTCTTGCAGTTGCTTGGCAAGCTTTCGTAGCATAAACCGCTCCGACACCGTATGGCTCAGGCAAATACAGGTTAAATCCGCCTGTTGGGCGGCAAGGGCCTGGTGGTGTTTTAATTCGCCGGTTAGGTACAGGTCAACATTTGCGGCAATAACCGCGTTAGTAATCTTGCCGCAGTAACCTGCACAAACCGCCGCAGTTTTGACCAATCGCTTTGCATCTCCAACTATGCCAACTGCTTTAGCACCGGTGTGTCTTTTGATTCTGCGGATAATCTGCTCCACCGATAAAGGCTGCGCCAATTTGCCGATTCGACCCAGCCCGAATTTATTCTTGCTATTGTGGAGCTTAAAGACATCGTAAGCCGGCGTCTCGTATGGATGCGTCTTCTTCATGGCA
>Ga0315280_10005449_pt1 | contig 18104 bp, 14 predicted proteins | sample YL17G06_40_MG_FD_203697 | JGI IMG/M metagenome (GOLD analysis project Ga0315280, IMG submission 203697) | Sediment microbial communities from Yellowstone Lake, YNP, Wyoming, USA - YL17G06_40 | ecosystem: Environmental > Aquatic > Freshwater > Lake > Sediment | place: USA: Wyoming | collected... | reverse complement strand
GCTATGCGAAAGCGGCCCAGCCCCTCTCGCACGGGGCGGGGTCCAGCCCTCGCTGTTCTCGCGCCTTCACCTAATCATTTCCCCGGTATTTCTCAAGCGGGGCTAAACGTGCGCACATATCGTCCGAGAACGCGGGTCCTGGGGTGTTATCACGCTGCTGCAAAAGCCCGCCGAGGTGCTCGTAGAGACTGAAGTCGGGGAGGCCGGCGGCGCGCACATCTCAGAGTGGGTGATTCTCAGGAAAAACCTCGCGTAGAGGGCCTGTTTCTTGCGTCAGATGCGCCGGGCCGGGTCACAGGTCGGGTAGGGCGCTTTGCGCCCGTCCTACGTGACAGAAGGCCCTGTGGCCGGGGGTTTCTCGGATTCTGGAAGGGAGTCTAAGCCGCCGGGTAGCCAGGCCCCGCTCAACAGCACGAGTTGCGTCGCCATCCTGGTTTCTGGGCTCGTGCGCAGGTGAGTTCGGACCTCGGGGGGCTTACTTGCCGCCTGCAGAAATCTACCCGACGAGGAAAGTCTCCGTGAGTTTCTCCCACATCCGGTAGAATCTGCCGATGTCCCAGGCCTGATCGGCCTTGCGGATGTAGATGAACGCCGGAGGCTCTTCCCCTTGCCCTTCGATCCACTGGCTTGAACGGCGTCCTCCTCGTCTCTTGCGCCGCTCGTCGACCCGTTGTTGGCAGCGGTCGCAGCAGAAGCGCCGCAGGTGGGCACCCTTGCTGGGCCAACCTGCGCCCTTGGAGACTATGCCGAGGCTGACGCGCAGGCCATCCTTGTTGCGGGGGTCCGAGTAGATATAACCCCTGCACCCGCGCCTTGTCTCCAGAGTCAGGCACAGGCATCCGGGGTCCGCGCACACCACGGCCCACCCTCGCTTCTTGATAATGTGAAGCAGGAGCCGGCGCAGCAGCTCGGAGCGGACATTGCGCATCAGCGAATCGACGTCTGTTCTCGAGGGCCGCGTCATCCGCCTCCACCTACCCATGCTCATCCGCCATTCGGCGAGCACCTGCCCGGAAAGGGATTCGAGCACTCCCCCCAAGATCATGTCCTCGCTCAACTTGCCGAAGCCCTCGACGGTGACCGCTCTGCCCCGGCTGACCCGCTTGACGACCCGGTCGTACAGGCGCTCATAGACTGCCCTGCTCGGGAGCGGGTCTCGATCCTTGAAGCGCACCTCATCCAGAACCTCGCCCCAACTGGCCAGAGCTGCGTGCGCCTTGAATCTCTTCCGTTCCTGGGGCGTGGCCGTGAGCGAGACGGTCGCGCGCGCGTAGGACGGGTCCTCGAAGATCGGATGCCCTGGCCCCGGCATGTGCACGCAGATCTCTCGCCAGACGTCCCACTTCCCCGCCTCGTCCCACATCTCCATACGCCGCAGGAGTCCGGCGAATTCCTTCATCGCCCTGGTGATGTGCGTCCTGCCGAGACGAGCGGCGAACGACGCCAGAGCCGCAGCTGGCGGGCTCGTGTGCGCTGGCTCATCCACCATCGTCCATCTCCGTGCAAGCAAGCGTCAGTTTGGCCCCCCTACCGCGACAAAGCGCCTGCGTATGATTAAGAGTAGGAGCGCGGACATGCGCACCGGCTCAGACTAGCACTGTGCGCGTCGCAGCGCAAGAAGGAGGTTGAGATGCTGATCACCACGACTCAAGCGGCGAGGCGGCTCGGGGTCCACCCGGCCACCATGCGCCGCTGGGTGGCGGCGGGCAAGATCCGCTTCGTCAAGGTAGGCCACGTGCGCGGCATACCAGCGACAGAGGTCCGACGCCTCCGAGCGATGCTGAGAAGTGTACGACTGGGCGTCGCAGAGCCGACGACGGGTAACGCTTGCTCGTCAGATTAGCGGGATTTCGGGCCGCCTGTGGCCGCCGCGGCGGTGGCGGGCGCTCTCCCCGCAAACGCGGGCGGCCCGGAGGAGGAGAGCAGAGAGCGTGAGAACACGACTGGATGACAATAGGCGCAGACTGCTACCCGGCGAGGCGGTAGACGCGCTCCGCGCAGCCGGTGTCGATATCATCAAGGAACGCAGCGGCGACGGAGCGGAGATACGGTGCCGCTGCCGTGATCACCCGGACCGTGACGGGCACTTGTATGTGAACGCGCTCACGGGCGCGGCGTTCTGCCACAAGTGCGGGCTCTCCACGAATCTCGCCGCGCTGTGCGGGGACTCGCTCAAGGCGCCGACGCCCGCGGCGGCGCTGCGACAGGACATCCTCGAAGCGACTGCAGGACACTACCAGCGGTCCCTGTCTGAGGAGGCGCGGCAGTATCTTACCGAAGAGCGCGCGATACCTCCAGAGATCATCGAGCGGTTCCGGATCGGCTGGGCTGAGGGTGGCCTGGTGCGCCACCTGCTCGAAGAGAAGGGGTTCGCGCTGGAGGCTTGCCTAGACGCGGGCGTTCTCAAGCGCCACGAGGACGGCCGAGTGCGGGACTTCTTCTATCACCGCATCGTCTTCCCCAACATAGTTGGCGGCCGAGTCGTACACCTATCGGGGCGGCTGATTAGGGACGGCAAGCCCAAGTGGCTCCATCTGCCCGGCGAAATCACCCATCCGTACAATGCTGATGCTCTGCGCCATCCGAAGGCCGTATGGACCGAAGGCATCTTTGACGTATTGAGCGCGGAGGCGTGGGGCTATCCTGCCGCAGCCGGCCTCGGGACTACAGTTAAGGAGACGTGGCGGGCTGATGTCCCGGACGGCCACTCGGTACGCGTCTGCCTGGATGGTGACGAAGCGGGAAAAGCCGGCGCACCGAAGGCCGCTCGTTTCTTCGGACCGCGTGCGCGCATCGCCGCCTTGCCCGCAGGAAAGGACATAAACGATCTGTTGCGGGAGGGGCGCCGAGATCAGTTCGAAACATGCCTGGCCACCGCCCAGGACCTCCTGACCTTCCAGATCAACCAGATTCCCGTGGGCATCTCTCGTCCGGAACTCTTCGACCGTCTTGACGGACTTCTCAACGAGCTCGCCGGCGTCGACCCGGCCCTGAGTGAGGCATACCTTGCGGTCATCAAGAAACGCTTCCGCCTCAACCGCGAGGAAACCTCCGGCTATCGGCAGGTGATCGCGACCCGGTGGAAGGACCTGCACCGCCAGACGACGCTCGACGAGACGGCCCCCGGTGAAGTCACGTACACCGCTCTATTCGAGGGGCTCGTGGACCTAGTCGAGCACGAGGGGCGGCCAGCCTTCCTAGTTGTCGAGGGTAGCGATCTGCGCGTTGTCGATAGGGTGGAGCGCGACGGCAAGCTACTGGTGCCACCGCCCCAGGATCAGATCCCCTGGCTGCTGCCGCGGGGGCACGATGTGCTGCGCTGGCACCGGGAGGACAGCGACAGCCGGCTTTATGACGACCTGGTCGCATATCATCAGAGCGCATCGGAACTGCCCAGCGAGGCGCACTACCACCTGATCGCCGCCTGGGACCTCCACACCTACCTCCTGGAGCAGGCAGAGTTCTCGCCCGTCATCTGCCTGTATGCGGTCCCCGAACGGGGCAAGACCCGGACGGGAAAGGCGATGACCTATGTGGCCTACCGGGCGATCCACGTGGAGTCGTTGCGGGACCCGTACATCGTGCGGTTCGCTGCGAACTTCCGCGGCACCATCTTCTTCGACGTGATGAACCTCTGGAAAAAGGCGGAGAAGTCAGGCAGCGAGGACATCCTGCTGGGCCGGTTCGAGCGCGGGATCACCGTGCCGCGAGTGAATTGGCCAGAGCGCGGGCCGCACCGCGACACGGCATACTATCCCATATTCGGCCCCACAGTCCTCGGCACCAACGACCCGATCCACCACATTCTGGACACCCGCGCAATCACGATCACGATGCCGCAGACTCGGAGAAGATTCGAGCTGGACGTGACCCCGGAGGCGGCCCGGCCCTACAAGGAGCGCCTGCTGGCATTCCGTGCCCGACACCTGGGTGAAGCATTGCCGGAAGTGGAGAAACCGGCCCCCGGCAGGCTAGGGGACATCCTCAAGGTGCTGCTCCAAGTCATTCGCCTGGTGCGTCCGGAAACTGAGGGCATCCTACGTGGTCTCATCATAGAGCTCCAGGGGGACCGACTGGCTGACAAGGCGGATACTCTTGAGGCCGAGATCCTGCGGATCATGGACGGGCTGCGGCAGGAAGTGGTCGGAGGGGTACTGCCGGTGCAGCCAATAACGGACGCCCTCAATGCGGACCGTCCAGCTGAAAAGCGTATCTCGCCGCAGCGAGTCGGCAAGAGACTGAAGAGCCTGGGCTTCCAGAGCGGCAGGCGCACTGCCGCTGGCGCGACCATCAAGTGGGACGAGGACAAGTTGGTGCGCGCCGTGGAGGCGTACGGGCTGCGTGAAACTACACACTCTGCACAAACTACACGAGATGCCCTGACCTGGCCACCTAGAGCCCCAGGCGATGCAGAGTCAGTGCTGAGTGATTCGCCGGAGTCTGTACTGGCTGGGACGCTTCAGAAGCCCTGTGCGCCCGCGAATGTAGAGAGTGTAGAGTGTGCAGAGTCGTGGCAGGGTGTTGAGGCGAGTCGCGCGCACACACTGCCACAGCCGGATGAGGTTGCGGGTTTGCCTCCCGAGTGGCGCGATGCCTACGACGAGCGATTCGCGATCATGACCATTGACGGGGGCTTGCCGCTCAGCGAGGCGATGAAGAAGGCCGTTGAGTGCGTGCGGCGGGAGTTCGGGATATGAGGCGCGCGCACGGGCTCTCAGCCGCTCCCCAAGCCCTCTTGTGCTCTGCGCCCGGCGCGCCTGAAGCGCCCGTGTGGCGGCCCGGGCCGCAGGATGGCGTTGTACCACTGGACGCCTGCCATCCGCGCCACATGGGGCCACACAGCGCCGCTGGGGGCGCCGTCAGCGGTTTGCAGCCAACCCCGGCTGCGCCCGTGCGAGACTGTGGTCGGGAGGGGCGCCAGATCGCGCTCGTTCGGCCTACTACGGGACACCGCTCGCGCAACCCAACTGGCCCCGAGATGATGACCGCCCATGAGCGCTTGGCGGAGGTGGCCTCCTTGCTCGCCCGGGGCTTCCTGCGGGCTCGGCTCCGGGCGGCAGAAAAGCGCCAGAATGGACTTGCTATTCTTCGGACTTCGAGCCATGAATGTCCCAAATGGCTAGGTGGGCCCTGCCCACCGCCATGGCGGCCGAAGGCCAAGCCACCCGAGTCCGAAGGAGAGAGCCTATGAGCAGCACCGTGTTGAGGCAGATAGCCGCCCTGGGCCGGACGTCCACCGCCGACCTCCAGGAGCTGTGGAGGCAGTTGATGGGCGCCGAGCCGCCCCATTACAAGCGGGACTTCCTGGTCAAGCGACTTGCCCACCGCCTCCAGGAACTCGCCTACGGCGGGCTGAGCGAGGAGGTCAAGGCGCAGATGAACCAGCTCCTCGATGACGCTGGCTACAACGAGCTCGGCAGCCTGCGGGCAAGAGGGAAACTGCGGGCGCGACCGGACCTGCCGGTGGTGGGGACAAGGCTGGTGCGCGAATGGGATGGCGAGCGCCACGAGGTCACTGTGGTGCACGGCGGCTTCGAGTATCGTGGGAAACGCTACCGCTCCCTGAGCGCCATCGCCTCCGCGATAACCGGCACCCACTGGAACGGACGCCGCTTCTTCGGGTTGCCCGCGCCCGATAACGGAAGGAGAGGACGGTGAGACGGGCAGATGATATTCAGGCTACTCCCCTGCGCAAGGTGCGCTGCGCCATCTACACTCGCAAGAGCACCGAGGAAAACCTGGACAGCGAGTTCAACAGCCTCGATGCGCAGCGGGAGGCAGCCGAGGCCTACATCGCCAGCCAGCGCCATGAGGGCTGGATTGCCCTGCCCGACCGCTACGACGATGGCGGCTTCTCGGGCGGCACCATGGAACGGCCCGCTCTGCAGCGGCTGCTGGATGACGTTCAGGCCGGGTGCGTCGACTGCGTGGTCGTGTACAAGGTTGACCGGCTCTCCCGGTCGCTGCTGGACTTCACCAGGATCATCGAGACGTTCGAGCGGCACGGCGTCTCCTTCGTCTCGGTCACCCAGCAGTTCAGCACCACCTCCTCGATGGGCCGGCTGACCCTGAACATGCTGCTTTCCTTCGCTCAGTTCGAAAGGGAGGTGACGGCGGAGAGGATTCGGGACAAGGTGGCGGCCACCAAGCGCAAAGGCAAGTACTGCGGCGGACCGCCGGTGCTGGGCTATTCGGTGGACCGGGAGCGGAAGCGGCTGGTGGTGAACCCGCAGGAGGCGGAACTCGTCCGCCATGTCTTCGAGCGCTTCGTGCAGGCGGGCTCGACCACCGAACTCGCCAAGGAGCTGAATGCCGAAGGGCACAGGACCAAGTCCTGGACGACCAAGAGCGGCCAGACCCGTCCTGGCGCCTCCTGGAACAAGGACCACATCTACCACCTGCTCAACAATCCCCTCTACATCGGCGAGGTCAGCCACAAGGGAAACCGCTATCCTGGTGAGCATGAGGCAATCGTCAGCCGGGACCTCTGGGACAAGGCCCACGCCATCCTCGACACCAACTACCGCGCCCGGGCGGTGCGGACGCGCGCCAGGACTCCCGCGCTCTTGCGGGGCATCATCCGCTGCGCCCATTGCGGCTGCGCCATGGGGCCGACATTCAGCAAGAGACGCGGCAAGCTCTATCGCTACTACCTCTGCGTCCGCGCCTCAAAGAACGGCTATGACTCCTGCCCAACGCGCACGCTGTCTGCGAGAGAGATCGAGGGGGTTGTCATCGGCCAGCTGCGGGCGATCCTGCGCACACCCGAACTCCTGGCCCAGACCTACCGGGAGGCGAAGGCGCTGGCCGAAGAGCAGGCGACCCAGTATGAGCCCTTCACGGAGCGCGACGTGGTGGACGCGCTCTGTTCTCTCGACCCCATCTGGGATAACCTCTTCCCCGAGGAGCAGGAGCGCATCGTGCAGTTGCTGGTGAAGCAAGTGGATGTGTACCCGGGCCGGGCGGAACTGCGCATCCGCGCCGAGGGATTGGCCTCCCTGGTGGCGGAACTGCGGGAAGAGCAGGAGGTGCCGGCATGACTCAGGTTGCAGACCCGAGGCTGACCCTGGACGGCGACTGCCTGGTGGTTCAGGTGCCGCTGCGCATCAAGCGCCGGGGCGGTCGCAAGGAGATCATCGCGCCGGACAGCGACGCCGGTAGTCTGCCGTCACGCTCGCGCACGAACGAACCGCTCGCGCTGATGATAGCCCGCGCCCACCGCTGGCTGGGCTTGCTCGAATCGGGCCGGTACGCCAGCATCCGCGAACTGGCGCTCGATGTGGGGGTGGACAACTCGTACATGGCGCGGGTGCTGCGGCTCACGCTCCTCGCGCCAGACATCATCGAGTCAATCCTCAACGGCACCGAACCCGACGGCCTCTCGCTCGGCAAGCTCTATCGAGCGCCGACGGAATGGGAAGAGCAGAGGCGGACGCTGGGGTTCCCGGCGACGTAGAGCGCCTACGCCCGGCCAAACGGCGCGTTGTCCCCGTCGAAGGCAGGATGATGCCCACCCCGGCCTCTTGCGCGGCACACCGGGGCTTCAGGGGCGGATTCCGGGGCAACGTTGGCTTATTGTGGGTGATCCATGCGGCACTCCTGCATGATACCTGTCGGAGGGAGGGAGACAGAGCGTCGGTCCTTCTTTCTGGAAGCCTGTGACGCCAGACTAGAGGCAGTTTGGAACTGGCATAAAGACGCGCAGTGTGGGTGCACTCTGCAGGGGAGGCGTGGCAGAGCGAGAGTGGGTCTGTCGAGCACATCACAAAGGCAAAGCTCTCGCCCCTCCCTTACCATAGAAGATGAGCGCCTGAGAGAATCCGCTTGACAGGATCACGATTAGTGGTATACTCTCCTTGCAGTATGGAATATTTGCGGAATGGAAAGAGCCATGCCTGAGTCTTCGTTGGCGCAACAAGTAGAGAGAGTAGCCCTGACGCTGCGCGACCTCATGCAGTTCCAGGCGCGGATGAAACCGGTAGTGCCCAAAGACATGGAGCGGCTGCGCCGCCAGGTTACCAAGTTGCATCCATCGGACCACCGGAAGGCGCACGCGCATTTCGATCTCTTCCACCGCATCGGTACGGTGTTGATGGGCCGGCAGACGGCACCGACTATGGGCGAACTTAGCGAAGCACTCTCCGTGCCGGTAAGTACAGCCACCCGTATGGTGGACTGGCAGGTTGCGAATGGCTATGTCGAAAGGCTGTCCGACCCCGACGACCGCCGCATCGTCCGCTTGGGGCTAACGCCAGTAGGACGGAGATTGCTGCGCACTTTGGATGCATTCCTGAAGGAGCGGATTGAGGGCGTGCTGCGGCGGTTTCCCGCCGGGGAACGCGATCAGATCATCGCCCTTATCCGGAGACTCGTCGACGTTCTCATCGAGACGGAATGAAGTGCGAACTCGCTCGAACCAGATGCGCCGCCTGTCGGCGCGCTTTTCTTGGGCGCTGCATCTTCTGGGCCCGCGGAGGGATGGATGACACGGGACCCGATGATGGAGCGCGTTGAGCTTTAGCGAAAGGCATCCCTGTAAGGAGGAAACGAGATTGTTAGCCCATGTCACGGAATCACTGCACGTAGCCTTGTTGCCACGCTTCAGGCAAGTCGCATTGGCGACAGTCGCGGTGGCCGTGTTCACATTTGCCACCCGATGCTATGCCCAGGTGCAACCGGGAGCCGCTCCGGCCGTCGAGCAGCCTGCCCCGCTCACGCTGGAGGAGAGCATCCGGATTGCCCTCGCCAATAACACCAACGTGCGGACGGCGGAGGAGCAGGTAGTCAAAGCGCGGGCGGTCACTCGGCAAGCACGCGCCGGTCTGGGGCCGCAGGTGTCCGCCGGAGTCACCCACTCGTGGACCGGACCTATCGCTTCGATGACCGTTGGCACTCAGACAGTTGCGTTGGGAGTGCCGGAGACCACGATCACCCAGCTCTCTCTGGCGCTGCCGGTTGACATCTCACGCCAGATCTCGACAGCGGTCGGGAGCGCGGACCTGGCGCGTCTGGCCCAGGAGTTCGGGCTGGCCGCGGTCCGGCAGAGCGTCGCATTGCAGGTCCAGGAAGCGTATCTCGCCGTTCTCCGTGCGCAGGCGCTGGAGAATGTCGCGCGGGAGGCGCTCGCCGCGGCGCAGGAGCACCACCAGATCGCCCAGCTCCAGCAGAAGGCCGGCGTCGTAGCACCGTTTGACGTCCTACGCGCCGAGGTCCAAGTCGCCAGCTACCGCCAGGACCTGCTAGCCAAGCAGAACGCCGTTGATCTCGCAGTCGCCAACCTGAACCGGGTGATGGGAACGGATGTGAACCGCCCGTTGCGATTGGTGGAACCCGCCCTCCCCGAGCGGGCAGCCGTGGAATTGGCTGCCAGTCAGCATGAGGCGGAGCAGCGCCGTCCCGAGGTGCTTCAGGCACAGACTTTGTTGCAGGCAGCGCGCAAAGGCGTCAAGGTCGCCCGCGCCGGACTGCAGCCTTCGTTTGCGCTGGCGGCCGGTTACAGCTACGACGCCAACCCCTCCGGTTTCGCGGGTCAGAGTGAGTCCTGGAACGTTAGCGCTGCCGTTCGTCTGCCGCTGTTCGACAGCGGCGCCACTCACGCGCGAGTGCACCAGGCACAAGCGGATGTCGCTACAGCGGAATTGAGGGAGCGGGATGCTGGTCAGCAGGTCTCGTTGGAAGTCCGGCAGGCCTACCTGAGCCTGCGCGAGGCCAAACAGCGCCTGAGCACGACCGAGAAGGATGTCGCCCAAGCGCGCGAGGCCCTACGGCTGGCGCAGGCGCGCTACAGGGCGGGAGTATCCGCCTCCGTCGAGGTCACAGACGCGGAAGTGGCTTTCGCTCAGTCTCTCAGCAATCAGGTTAACGCTCGCTATGATTACGAACTTGCCCAAGCCCGGCTCGACCGCGCAGTCGGCCGCCCGCTGGGTGAATACCCTGAAAAAGAGGAGGGAGTCAAGTGAAGCGGACTCTTGTCATCGCCCTGTTGATAATCGCGGCCCTAGGCCTGGTTGTCTGGCGATTGGCCGCAGTTCGGCAGCGCACGAACGCCTCGACCCGGCCGACGGTCGAAGCAAAGCCAGTGCGGGTAGCTGTCGTCGAGCGCGGCGACATCGAGCAGTCGCTGGAGATCACCGGCACGCTGGAGGCGGAGCGCCGCGCCGATGTTGCATCCAAGCTCACTGGCAAGGTGGATCGCGTGTTTGCGGTTGAAGGCCGGTCTGTTGCCGCCAGTCAGGTACTGGCGGTGCTGGATCAGAAAGACTACCGCGCCCAGATCGCGCAAGCGGAGGCCGGGGTACGGGCCGCCAGCGCTAATGTGGGGGGCAGCCGAGCGCGACTGGCCGCTCTCCGCGCCGGCTCGCGTCCGCAGGAGCTGCGACAGGCGGAGCAATCCGTCCGGCAGGCGAAGGCCAGTCTGGATAACGCCACTCTCAACTACAACCGGATGCGAGACCTGGCGGCGGAAGGAGCGTTGGCGCAACAGCAGATGGATGCTGCCCAACTGCAGCTTGATCTCGCCCGCGCCCAGTATGAGACTGCGCTGCAGCAGCTCGACCTCGTAAAGGAAGGGGCGCGCAAGGAGGATGTCGTGGCAGCCGAAGAGCAAGTGCGCCAGGCGGAGGCCGCCGAGGCCCAGGCGCGCGCCGCGCTGCAGATGGCCAAGCTTAACCTCGAATACACGGTGGTGCGGAGTCCCATCTCCGGCGTGGTGGCGAAGCGGTACGTCGAACCTGGTGAAGCCATTTCGATGAGCAATCCCGTCGTGGCGGCAGTGATAGACAACAGTCGCGTGTACGTGCGCGGCGATGTGAGTGAGGCGAGCATCCGCGAGGTCCGACCCGGTCAGCCCGCAATGGTGACTGTGGATGCCTACCCCGGCCGGAAGTTCACGGGGCAGGTGGTCGAGGTGCTTCCGTCAGCAGATGTCAAGAGTCGCATGTTCTCGGTGAAGATTCGCATCCCTAATCCCTACGGGGAACTGAAGGAGGGCATGTTCGCGCGGGCCAGGATTGCGGTTGAGCGGCGGCAGGGCGTTACCCTGATTCCTCGCCGGGCGGTGCTCGACCGGGGAGAGAGCCAGGTCGCCTTCGTCGTCAACAATGACGCTGCTCACGAAAGAGAGTTGGATCTTGGCGCAGTGCAGCGCGACCTCGTGGAGGTGCGCCAGGGAGTGAGGCTCGGAGAACGCGTGGTAGTCGAAGGCCAACATGGCCTGAGCGATGGAGCCCACGTGGCAGTGAGCACAGGGGAGGCCCGCTGATGTTTCTCTCTTCGCTTTCCATTCGCCGACCTGTCCTTATCACCATGGTGATCGTCGCGCTTCTGGTGATCGGCTTGATCGGATACTCTCGCCTGGGCATGGACTTGTTCCCAAGCATGGATATCCCCTACGTAACCGTTGCCGTCACCTATCCCGGCGCCGGCCCGCGCGAGGTGGAGACCAAGGTCACCAAGGTGGTGGAGGACGCGGTCGCCACCGCCAGCAACACCAAGCAGATCCAGTCCACCTCCTCAGAGGGCGTGTCAAACACGGTCGTCGAGTTCCAGGTAGGAATTGACCCCGACGTGGCGGCGCAGGATGTCCGGGACCGAGTGGCGCGGGCACGGCGGAACCTCCCGGATGATATCGAGGAGCCGGTAATCAGCAAGGTGGATATCACGGCGATGGCGATTATGGACATCGCGGTATCCGGCGACCTGCCGCTGCGCCAGCTGCGCCGACTGGCCGACGACACCATCAAGTCCCGCATCGAGCGAGTCCCTGGAGTCGCCTCCGCCACTGTCACCGGCGGGGTGGAGCGCGAGATTCGCGTGGCCGTAGATGCCGATCGCCTGAAGGCTTATGGCCTCGGGATTGAGCAGGTGGTGGCCGCGCTATCGGCAGCGAACCTAAACGTGCCGGCGGGCCATATCGACGAAATCGGCCGCCGCTTCACAGTACGTGTCCCGGGTGAGTTCGAGAGTGTGGATCAAATTCGCCGGGTGCTGGTTGCCACATCGGCCGGGCCGGTGCACCTGTCAGATCTCGCCCAGGTCATGGACACTCACAAGGAGCGGGCCAACTTCGCGCGCTTGGATGGAAAAGAGTGCGTCACGCTTTCCGTGCAAAAGCTGTCTGAGGCCAACATTGTCCAGACCGCGAACGCGGTGCACGCGGCCGTGGACGAGCTCAACCGCACCCTGAAGGGTGAGGCCCATCTCATCGTGGCCTTCGATACCTCCGCCTTCGCCAAGGAGTCGGTCGCCGACGTTACCAATAACCTGCTGCTGGGCGGCCTGCTGGCGGTAGTCGTGGTCTTCTTCTTCCTGGGCAGCCTTCGCGCCACCCTGATCAGCGCGGTGGCGCTGCCCACTTCAGTGATCTCGGCCTTCGGGCTGATGTACTTCGCCGGCTTCACGCTCAACATGATGTCCATGATGGCGCTTGCGCTTGCCATCGGCATGCTGATTGACGACGCCATCGTAGTGATCGAGAACATCCACCGCCATATGGAAGAAGGCGAATCGCGACAGGAGGCGGCCAACAAAGGGACCGGCGAGATCGCGGCGGCAGTCGTCGCCATCACTCTCACGATCGTCGCCGTCTTCGCCCCCATCGCATTCATGGGCGGCCTTGTCGGGCGGATATTCCGAGAGTTCGGCCTGACCGTCGTGTTCGCGGTGCTGGTCTCGCTGCTGGTATCCTTGACCTTGACGCCCATGCTCGCGTCGCGCCTGCTTCGCCCCCACCAGCATGCAGCGGGAGGGGAGCGCCGTCGGAACCTGCTGGGTCGTTTCGCCGACCTCTACGCACGGATTGAGGCAACCTATCGCCCCATGCTCCACTGGTCGCTGCGACACCGCAAGGCGGTGGTGCTGACGGGCGTGGTGATCTTCGTCGCCAGCCTCGGCCTGGCGCGACTCCTGGGTATGGAGTTCATCCCCTCCACGGATCGGGGAGAAGCCATCCTAAGTCTGAAGCTGCCCGCCGGCACTGCATTGGCCGAGACGAACCGCGTCTCTCAACAAGTGGAGCGCTTGGCGGCCGCCAAGCCAGAGGTGGAGCGCGTGCTGGCGACCATTGGCCAGACTGAAAGCGGTGGATTTGGCAGCAGTGTTTCCGGCGCCGACACCGCCACCGTTAGAGTCAAGCTCGTGCCCAAGCGCCGACGGCGCATCAACACCGGGCAGTTCATGCAGGCGATGCGGCAGGAGTTGGCGCGCCTGCCGGACCTCACGTTCTCCGTGCTGCAGCCGGGCATGATCGGCAACGCGGCGTCGTCGCCGGTGGAGATCACCTTCCAGGGGCCGGAGGTGGATCAGCTCGTCGCCATCGCCAGGGAAGCGAAGCAGCTGGTGTCGAGCGTCCCGGGCCTGACCGACCTTGACATATCGCTGCGTCCGGGGCAGCCGGAGACCCAAGTGCGCATCGACCGGGTGAAGGCCACCAATCTCGGCCTGAGCGTCGCGCAAGTGGCCAATACGCTGCGCACGGCCGTTGACGGCGCGGTGACCGGCCAGTACCGAGAGGGCGGAGACGAGTATGATATCCGGGTTCGACTCGATCAGAAGGACCGGGCGCGGGTGGATCAGCTGGAGGGCCTGCGCGTTGCCAACACTACCGGCGATCTGCTCCCATTGCGGGATGTGACGGACTTGGCCTCGGCCGAGGGGCCCACCCAGATCACCCGCACGGATAAGATACGGACGGTGAAGATCACCGGCAGCATCCTCGAAGGATACACGCTGGGCAACATCATCCAGGAGGCACGCAAACAGATCGACGGGATGACTCTGCCCGCCGGGTATTCCGTACGCTACACCGGTGAAGCCGAACGCATGGGCGATGCGTTCAACGCCATCCTGTTCTCGCTGATGCTGGCCGTGGTCTTCGTCTATATGATCCTGGCCGCGCAGTTCGAGTCGTTCATCCATCCCTTCACCATCGGCCTCTCCCTTCCCTTTGCCCTGATTGGCGCAGTGGTAGCGCTAGTGCTGGCGCACAGCACAATGAACATGATGTCCATGATCGGCATCGTCATGCTGATGGGGTTGGTGACCAAGAACGCCATCCTGCTCGTAGACTACACGAACACTCTACGCAAGCGAGGGCTGGAACGCAATGAGGCGATCTTACGGTCCGGCCCTATCCGGCTCCGCCCTATCCTGATGACCACCGCCGCGATGGTCTTCGGGATGCTGCCGGTCGCGCTGGGACTCGGCGCTGGCTCTGAAATGCGCGCGCCGATGGCCATCTGTGTCATCGGTGGACTGCTCAGCTCGATGTTCCTGACGCTGCTTATGGTGCCGGTGGTCTACACGCTTCTGGACGATCTGGCTCGCCGGATGCGAAGGGGCGCAGTGGGACGCGAACCCATCACGCGATAACAAAGGATGGCTTCAGCGTCCCATCTTGAAGCGATAAGACCAGTCGCACTACTCGGCTTTGCCCGTTACTGCGCGTTGAAGGAGACCGAACTTGCCGAGCTACAATGTTAGACGGTTCGCAGATCCCGATGCATTGAAAAGAATGCGCAGGCAGCACCTGCTTGCTTTACTGTCGCCATACGGAAAGTATTTCGCCGGTCGCGGGCTCGTTCTGTCGTCCGCGGACAGAGCGAAGATCAACTATCAGGCCCTGGCAGATATCCTGCTCAACCCGGATGACGCCATGGCATCGCCGCTGGTCGACGCGCTCTACTACGTCAACGAAATGGCGATGCCGGAGGGAATGGACGAACTGCTGGAGGCGGCGGCCGTCCCTGCTGCGGGTGATAACGCTGAAGGAGTCGAAGTCCTCGACCAGGGTGCTGAACTGAAAGCCGTTCATCAGATAGATGATCACCGGCCGCTTGCGCTCTCGCATCTCGGCCAGGAAGGCGTCCTGGGTGGAGTTGTTGGTCTTCAGATGGGGCCCTTCTGGGCCTGTCTGCGCTCCCGCAGCCCGTGTCGTCCAGATGCTGAGACTGCGAGACTCGGGTTCGAAACGTGGGAGTCCTACTCCGCTCTGACCTGACCGCGAACTCGGAAGCCACCCTCGACGAAGCCAGTGTTTTCCTGGGTTTCTCTGTTTCGGACTGATTTGCACAAGTCTCATGGGAACAGAGACAGAGACGCCGAAAAGCCCGTTTCGGGGGTGAAAGTGGCGGTTTCGGGGGGTGGCTCGTCCGATGGGCCAGGACACCGCAATCGCCACACGTCGCCACACGGGCCGCAACGTGCGCCAGCGCGCACCCCGCTGAAAGACGCCAATCGCGCCCAGAGACACCCCCCTCCCGGGAGAGTGGTGGAGGGAACTGACCTGAAATCGAAATGACGGGGATTCGGATTTCGATTTGAGAGCATTTCGGCGGGGAGACGTTCCTGCTATCGAAACAACGGGGCTTCGGACGAGGTCAAGGATTTCGATGCCAGAGTGTTTTGGTTAGGAAAACGACCTGGCATCGAAACAACGAGAATGCGAACGAGCTGATTTGGATGCGAGAGTGTCCCGGTAACCGGCATGCTCTCGTATCGAAAGAACCCGCTTCGTCGCCAGCACGGAGGGCAGTTGCTCTACTCCGACCGGAGCGCGACGACGGGATCAAGGGCAGCGGCCTTGCGCGCCGGGTAGACGCCGAAGGCGAGCCCCAAGAGCATCGAGAAAGCCACAGCCGCCAGGGCCACCACCCAAGGGATGAGCATGGGCCAACTCGTGGCCAGCGATACCACCTTCGCGGCGACGATCCCGAGGAACACCCCGCCCGCACCTCCGAGAACACTCAGCAGCACGGTCTCGATCAGAAACTGGAGCAGGATGTCCTTCCTCCGCGCTCCCACAGCCCTGCGGATGCCAATCTCGCGAGTACGCTCTCGCACCGCGATCAGCATGATGGCGAGGATTCCGATCCCGCCCACGAGCAGGGATATCCCGCCGATGCTTCCCAGAAGCAAGGTGAACGTCCCGCTCACCGCCTCCTGGGTTTCCAGTATGGCCGCCTGGTTCTGGATCGTGAAGTCGTCGTCGGCGCCCGCGTGCAGACGATGGCGCTCCCGCAGCAGGTCAGCGATCTCCGCCCCCGCTTGCTCCATGACCTCGCTGTCACGAACGCTGACGTAGATGGTGCTGAGGTATGTCAGGTTGAAGAGGCGGCGCAGGGCGGTCCTCAGGGGTACGAGAATCTGGTCATCCTGGTCCTGGCCCGCCAAGTCCAGCCCCTTCGCCTCCATGACACCGATGACCCTGAAGGGCACGTTGTTGATGCGGATGGTCTCGCCGACGGGGTCACTGGCTCCGAAGAGATTCTGGACCACCGTCTGGCCGAGCATCGCTACGCGCGCCGCGCTGCGCACGTGCTCATCTTCGAAGAACTCGCCTCTTGCAGGCCGCGAGTTGCGGACCTCCTGGAACTCCGGGGTAGTTCCGATCACCGTGGTGGTAGTGCTTGAGTCCGCGAACTTGACGGGCAGTTTCTTGCTCTGGGAAGGCGCCACCGCCGCCACCAACGGGATCTCGTCGGCGATGGCCTGGGCATCGCGCTCGGTGAGCGTGATAGCCACGGCCCCGGGCTGCTGCGGGCGTCCGCTATAGAGTCTGACCTGCCCGGCGTTGATCAGAAGCAGGTTAGCGCCGAGGCTCTCGACCTTTTGCAGAATCGCCGCGCGCGTCCCCTGACCAATCGCCACCATGGCCACCACCGCGGCGACGCCGATGACGATTCCGAGCAGCGTCAACCCGGTGCGGAGTTTGTGCGCACCCAGCGCTCGCAAGGCGACGCGGATACCAAGCCTGTACTTCATCGTCACTCCGCCGCGAAGGAAAAGCCGCGCGCGATCAGGCCTACCGGACCGCGGCCTTCACCGTGCCTGGATCGCCAGGACGCGCATGCGGGTTCCTGCCGCGATACTCCGCTCCGCCCCCGCCGGCACCACTGCCAACGTGCCAGTAGCAAGGGCGCCCTCACTGCCGTCGGCCCAGCCGGGACTCGGTCATTGTGCGCCTTCGACATACGATGATAGCCTCTCTCTCAACGTATGCTTGGCACGAAAGAGGAGAGACTCTACGGCTGACACCGAAGTCCTCATTACATCAGCTATCTGCTGGTATGAAAGCCCTTCGTATCTCTGGAGTACCACTGCGATTCGCTGGTTTTCCGGGAGAGTTGCCAATGCCGACCTGACCTCTCGCGCCAACTCGTTCGATTCCGCCTGAGCTTCCGGGCTACCGGCAGCCGGATCAGGCGACCGGCGAACAGATGCCCGGAGGGTTGCTGGACAGGATTAAAGGTGCTTTGAATTTCCTATCCGTTTGGTCTGGGGCGAGAAAGAGTGTTGGTTATTTGCGCGACAAAAGCGAGGGAATCACCTGATCGAGATCCTCCAGTTTCCAGTTTCCCGCCTCGGGAGGCTTGTGGAACCAGGTTTTTCGCTCCGTTCCGTCCGGATTCTTGACGGTGAAGCGGTCGGCCCCGTTCACCAGGATAGTGAGGCAGTGGAAGCCGCGCGCCTCCATGGCCTTCAGTCCTTCCGGCTGGCTGAAATCGGTGTATGCCACCTTGATCCTGCCAACGTATTCTTTCTCGAGCGCGTTGAGGTGCTCGACCATCGGCTCCATACAGCCGGAGCCCAATGGAAGGAAGGCCTCCACGCGAATCGGTTTGGTTCTTGCCGGTTTCGATATGGCTGGTTCCGCCTTAACCGGCTTCGGCACGGCCGGGGCTGATTCCGCCTTAACCGGCTCCGGCGCGGCCAGGGCTGGTTCCGCCTTAACCGGCTTCGGCACGGCCGGGGCTGATTCCACCTTAACCGGCCCCGGCGCGGCCAGGGGCGGAGGATTCTTGAGATAGACCTCGTATAGTGCGACGAGGAGGCCGAAGGTTGCGAGCGAAGCGGCCAGCAGAAAAAGGGTTCTTCTCGGAAATCTCGATCTCATGGCGACTCCTTTCTTCAGGTGGTTGCAGGGGGGTTCTTTTCCATCCGGACGATCTTCCCGTCCTCCAAGTGGGCCAGCGTGGCACCGTGCCGGGCCAGGCCGAGGTCGTGGGTCGCCAGGACGATGGTCTTCCCCTCGGAATTGAGCTTTCTGAGGAGCCCCACGATGACCGCCGCAGTCTGGGCGTCGAGTTCGCCGGTCGGCTCGTCGGCCA
>Ga0315280_10005448_pt1 | contig 18106 bp, 23 predicted proteins | sample YL17G06_40_MG_FD_203697 | JGI IMG/M metagenome (GOLD analysis project Ga0315280, IMG submission 203697) | Sediment microbial communities from Yellowstone Lake, YNP, Wyoming, USA - YL17G06_40 | ecosystem: Environmental > Aquatic > Freshwater > Lake > Sediment | place: USA: Wyoming | collected... | reverse complement strand
GCCATTACCAGGGGAAGTTATCATAGTTCGATGGCTTATCCTCATCATAACGACTATAATATTTATAGTGTTGACCTCTCTGAAAGCGAGATGGCGAGAAACCTAAGACAATACATAAAAGAATAGTGGTTGAACAAAACCATTACGCATAATTGAAGAAGAACCAAAATTATTTTTTCTTTTCCAACACATGAGAGAATAGTTTCAGTCATCTATGTTAAAATATTTGAACAGTAAAAGAAAGAGTTGAAAGCTTTGGCGGCAATTATAGTATGAGGAAACTGGCCATTAGAACTAAGAATCTTTGGAGGAAGGAAGCAGCATCTAAAAAACCAAGAGTTATCGCAGATAATAGTTGGCTGCTGCAGTTAATTGATGACCAAAATGTTGCCGCTGACATCAACTATGACAAAAGTTCTCTGAAAACGGTTGCAAGAAATACTATGTGCGTTGTCTGCAAGGGTGCAAAGGCTTTATGTGGAAAAACCAGATGCCCAATCATTGTTAGGTTGAAATATTATTTTAGAGCCATGCCTCTGCTTGAAGGCTTGGATATGGACGGAGCTTCTCCGCCAGGCGTTTTTGTGGGCAGAATCGGATACCCATATGTTTATGCTGGTCCGCTTGTTCCGCCAGTTCATGAGGATACAAGGCAGTATGATTTGCCTGAGTTGTGGTTTGGAAAATCAATGGACGACATAGTAGCTTTCAGGTCAATGCTTCTGCGTGGAAAATACCGTGTCCATGTGAAGAAGTTTGAGGATGCTGGAAAGATTATGGACATGACGCGTGAATTAGCCTTATCCATAGGCTCAGTAGATGTGGAATTAGCCTTGAAGAAAAAACCGAATCGGGCTTTGGTTTTAGATGATGAGATTCAACCTTTTGGCCCTTCTGCGCCCATTAGAAGTATGCGTGTTGTGCCTTCCCGTTGGGACCATAGGATAGAGAAGGCTTACTATGACACAGATTTGAAAGCAGCAGAAGCAGTTAAGGGCTTATTTGAAAAAGGTGTTATGGTTTCAAGAATTCAACGCGCCTTCAGCGTAGGCTCCTTCGGGCTTGAGGATAATAGGAGACTTGTGCCGACTCGTTGGAGCATCACAGCAGTGGACAGTATTCTAAGCAAAGACTTGATGGACAAAGTTAAGACTTTTCCAGAAATCAATGAGTACAGAATTTACGAGTCTCACTATTTGGATAATAGGTTTGAGGTTCTAATGATTCCAAATGCTTGGAGCTATGAAGCCCTAGAAGCTTGGTATCCAGGCACTGTATGGAATCCAAGTGGACAACATGTGGTTATGTATTCTGATTGGGAACCATACGAGGGACGTACAACATATGCAAGCATAGGCGGCTGTTATTATGCGGCACGTTTGGCAGTATGTGAACTATTGGCTAAAGAGAGAAGGCAGGCAACTGTAATTGTGCTGAGAGAGGCACATCCGGGTTATATTATGCCAGTTGGTGTTTGGCATGTAAGGGAAAACGTCAGAAATGCAATGAGGCAGACGCCGCTAAAATATGATACATTAGATGAAGCGCTTGAAAGAATTCCCAGTCAATTCCAAATCCCTCTTGAACAGTGGATAGAAGACAGCAAACTACTACAAGACGCGTTATTTCAAAAAAGGTTGACAGACTATTTGAAACTTCAGTGAATTGCGTTATTCAAAGAATTCAGCTAGTTTTTTAGTCTCAGATTTTCTTAGAATTTCGGCACATTTCCTTGGATCTAACGATTTAAAGTCTAATCCTAATGTAGCGAGCAGTTTTTGCACGCCTTTCCCCATATGTGGAGCTACCAAAATCCCTCTCACCGGGCGATTAACCATGTCTCTAATTGATTCCACATACTTTGCCAACTGCAAAGCAGCCTCGCGACTGGCAGTTTTTCGCTTAATCTCCACTACTACAAACTTTCCATCTTTGTCACTTCCATAGACGTCGATGAAACCTGGCTCCACCTTCTTCTCATATGAAATAGGCTTGAAATCAGGCTCAATAAGTGATGGTTCAAGCAGTATTGCCTTCTGCATATCTTCCTCGCTTGCATATAACGAGAATTCGCCAGAATCAGTGAGGCTTAAGACTGAAACTAGGTAGATGCGGTCAAAAAACAGTCCAACAGATTCTTGGGGTTTTCGTCTTACAGCCCGAATCTGCAAAACCTTATTGACTAAATGAGTTTGAAAGAGGCAGCCTGGCGGCTGCCAATTCACTGGCTCATAACCAGTTGGGCGATGAACCAAAACTGACCCATCTTCCTTAATCATGGCAATACGCTCTCCCGCCTTTAATTTGGAGCTTGCTCGTCCACGGTATTCGACCCAGCAGTTCCCGATTATGACAAGTGTCTTGTGCCCAGAAAGCGCCTCTCTGACCAACTCTGCGGCTTCTTTGACATTTGGGTTCTCTAAACTGACTACCGCCTTTCCCCATAGCATTTTGGAATCGCCAACAAGTTAAAGAAGACAAATAATGCACATAAAACTTCTGAGGACACATGAGCGAATGGAGTAAGAAACGCAAAGTCATTAGGCATTATGACCGAATTGCCAGAATATATGATAGGCAATATGCGGAAGAACAGAACGCGAAAATAGACGCAATACTCTCCCACCTGTGTTTAGATGAAAAAAGTTTTGTGTTAGATGTTGGTTGCGGAACAGGCATCATCTTTCATGTAACGGCTAAAGTGCAATCAATAATAGGTGTAGATACCTCTTCAAAACTGCTGCAAAAGGCGAAGCAATATGCAAAGAAGTTCTCAAACGCCCATATAGTATGTGCTGACTCCGATTATTTGCCCTTCCAAAACAGCGCCTTCAATGTGGTCTTCGCCATAACGTTGCTTCAAAACATACCCAATCGATTAACAACGCTTGAAGAAATCAAGAGAACAAGCAAGAATAAAGCCATAATCGCAGTGACAGCGTTAAAGAAAGAATTCTCAACAAGAAACTTTACAAAACTTCTCAAAGACTCAAAATTAAAAATTCTAATAATGAAAACAGATGACAAACTCAAAGACTACATCGCCATATGCCAAATGTAGCGAAGAAGAACAAAAAATAATTTTATTTCTTCCACTCAAGAGAGGCGATCAGCAAGTAATTTGCTAAAGGCTGTTCTAGGCGTTATGCTACTGCACCAATCTCTGTCTTATGCTGTCGTTTCCATTTTTCAACTGGAGTTCCCAAGCGTTCCTCAATTTTCGGTCTATGTATAGAGTTCATGGTGCAGAAGGGAATTATTCTGCCATCTGGCACAGCATAATGGATACAACAACGCTGCACTCTCTCCAAATCAAAATTGTATGGGTCCATGAAATGCATAGAAGAAATCATAAGCACATTTCTCTGCAAATCGCCCAAAGACTCGTAGGAACCTTTCGTCAGTACTGGCCAAAGATACTTTCGGAGTAGGCTAAATTTGATATGACGCAAGCTTCCTAGCAATCGCATTTTCGCCCTCTTCGAATGTCCCTTCGAAGCGTCGTCGTAAACTTTCTTCATAGCTTTCACAAAGTTTTCAACGTTTACATAGCGAGTGATAGGTATGATTTCGCCTTTTTCAACGAAGGCATACGTTGCCATTCCACAGTGGGGATGCGTAGTAAATTCTACATACCGCTTATTTTTTAGGGCGCCTACAGCCTTTGAGATAGGCACAACTACTGGAACTGGATAGAAGTCTGAAACCTTAATTTTTCCTTCAGTTTGCTCTTCTACAAGTTTCATGAAATCAGGTATCGTAATGCGCATTTTCGCCCTCTCTTTTTCTGGCAATCTTCCGCATAGTGAGACAGGTTGAACGTTTACGCACCGAACTATATCGAAGTTCTTAACTGCAAATCGAATGATGTCTCCGAGTTGATGGTCATTAACGCCTTTCACCAACGTAACGACCAAGACAAGGCTGCGTAACCCTGCTTTGCGACAGTTTTCAATAGCCTTCATTTTGATGTCAAGCAAATCTGTGCCACGAGTAAACTTGTATACGTCTGGAGTTAGGCCGTCAAACTGCAAGTATAGGGTGCTCATGCCAGCTTCAATTAAGCCACGGCAATAGTCTACGCTTTGTGCAAGTCGCAACCCGTTTGTATTAACTTCTACATGACGAAAGCCTAGTTCCTTTGCCATGCGTATGAGGTCGAATAAATCTTGTCTTACTGTTGGTTCTCCGCCAGAATACTGCAACGCTGTCGCGGGTACAGGGTCATTGCGTCTCAAATTTTTCAGCATTTCTCTTATTTCTTCTTTTGAAGGCTCGTAAACGTAGCCTGCTGCGGCAGCGTTTGCGAAGCATACAGGGCATCGAAGATTGCATCTATTGGTGACATCTATTATTGCTAATGCTGTGTGCGATTTGTGTTGAGGGCAGATGCCACAGTCCAAAGGGCAGTCATGTTCGGTTTTTGTTCGTGGGTTTCTAAGCCCTTCGCCATCATACCTAAATTTCTCAGCCCGCTGATACTGCTCATAGTCTGACCAGTAAAGTTCTTGAAAACGCCCATGCTGAGGACATGTTTTTTCTATGTAGACTTTGTTGTCTTGTTCGAATATTGTGGCGTCTAGGACTTTGAGGCATTCGGGGCATATGGTTTTGGTTTGTTTTATTACTTGCATTTTGACACCACTGACGGTTGTAAACTTATTTAGCTCTTGTTGCCGATATAATATATGAAGGTTTCCAAACGTTTCAGAAGGTGAAAAAGGTTTGTCTGGAGGCTTAAGTGAAGAAGCAAAACGAGTGCTACAAGAATTAGGATTAACAGGATATGAGACTCGTGCTTACTTGTCGCTTCTTGAAAGAGGCCCATTGGCTGCAACACAAGTAAGCGAACACTCTAACGTGCCATATTCGAAGATCTATGAAACCCTAAACTCTTTAGAAAAGAAGGGCTGGATAAAAAGCGAAAAAGGAAGACCGAGTCAATATTATCCGAAATCGCCTGCAGAAGCCCTGACAGCGGCTAAACTGAAACTAGAAGACACAATGAAAGGCTGGGAACAGGCAATACTGAATGAGTTGCAGCCACTTTATGATAAGAGGGAGATTAAGGAGAAGCCTGACATTTGGATTTTGAGAGGCGAGTTTAACATTCTAGCTAAGCTTCAAGAAATGTTAGACAAGGCTAAAAATGAGTTGATGATTGCTGCACCAATTTTAACGAAACCACTCATAAAGGCAGCCTTTCCAATGCTCAGTGGCTTGCGAAACAAGGATGTAAAAGTCATGCTATTGATTTCTAAAGATGTGAAAGAACTTGGAATAGAAGAAGTTACAGAGGTTGCGGATGTTCGGACAAGGGAACACATGTTTGGAGGCGGAGTCATAGTAGACGGCAAAGAAGCACTACTTCTATTAGGTGAAGAGAAGCCTTCGCTTGTTATCTGGTCAAATCACATAGGCTTGGTAAAATTCGCAAAAGACTACTTTGAGTACCTGTGGAACACAGCCAAACATATTTCTTATTGCTAAATAGCTTATTAGTAGGGTTTTTAAATAATTCTTTGATTACATAAGTTGTTGGAGAAGTATGGAATCAATAGTAAGTAGAGCGTTAGAAACGAGAAAACTGTTCAAAATTGACGCTTCACACATTGTTATTTTTGATGATTTTCGAAATGTTAAACTCGATGAAAAAGCTGATCTTATCTTTGTAGATCCTCCTTTTGGGATTGGCTTTAAAGGTAATCTTCAGACGTATCATAGATCTCCTGACGCATTATCTTATGTGGAAGTGCCTGAAGAAGAGTACACAAGTTTTATCCGAAGCCTTCTGGAATGGTCGTATAATACCCTCAAAGATTCTGGAAGTATGTGGCTTGTCTCAGGATGGAATAATCTGAGGACAATACTTGATGCTATCGAGGATATTGGTTTCATTCAACTCAACCATTGTATCTGGAGATTTCAATTTGGTGTTTTTACTAAAAGAAAGTTCACCACTTCTCATTATCACTTGTTAGTTTTGGTGAAGAGTCTGGATAATTATACTTTTAATAAACCAGAACATTATGCTGAGGATGTTTGGGACATCAAAAGGCCTTATCAACATGGAGTAAAAACTGCAGGCAACGAACTCCCAGATGAACTAGTTAAAAAATGCATTGAAACGTCTTCCAATAAAGGAGACTTGATAGTGGATCCATGTCTTGGGTCAGGTACTACTATGAGAGTGTGCTTAAAAATAGGTAGAAAATGCACGGGAATAGAAGTTAATTCTGAACTTGAAAAACGCATAAAAACTAAGATAGGATTAGATCTCTTCAAATAGAGAAGGCTTTTCCAGACCTCTTAAATCCTTATTATGCAATAAGGGAAACTTTCATAGAAGGAGGATTAAAATAGGTAACTCCATGGGAAAAGATGTTGTCTCTGAAGTAAGGAAGAACTTTGCTGAACATATCTCTGTCATAGTCAGATAACGTAAAATTGACTAATTCTCTTACCTTCCGTAATTTTCTTGGGATTGCTGTTGCACTCCAAGATAAAACACTCTCAAGATGATTCAGAACATCCACGATTCCAGTTCTTTCCCTATCCCAATTCTGCATTCTAAAACTGAACTGATCACCGCGTCCAAATTTGTTAGGCATTATTAGTTCATCAATTCTTCTCTTGAAATCTTGATACTTGTGCTGTCTCAGAAAGTCTGCTAGGGGAGGAAAGTTTAATTTGCTTCTTAGCCAATCATCCACATTCCTTTCTATGATCTGCGTAAGTCTTTCAGTTTTCTCTGTTACTTTCCCATAGTAAGATTCCCACGATGAATCAGCATGTAACAACCAATACCAAGAGTCTTTATTAACAGGCAATTTTTCATCATAGAGCCATAACAGGAACAAAATTTCGCCTAATGGGTATTTAGTCTCAAAATTATAGATATTTTTGTTGAAGAGAAGATTAGGGTTGACATGAAATTTTCCATGCTGCAGAATGATGTGATGACCAGCTGATCGTGCCTGAAAGTGAGTTACATCAAGGTCAATGTAAATAGGATCAAAAATAGAGCCTTCAAAGGATGTGTCAAACCATACGCTTTTTAGATCATAGAATCCCACCAAGTTCCAGTTGACTTTCTGCGACAAAAGCATTGCACTAAGAAGCCCATCTATATCATTATGTATAACGAAGGGTTTATCCCTTTCTAACATCCAGCTATTATTGTTCACAACAGATTCTCTGCTGACGGTATCTTGCTGCAAATTCGCACCTTCTTTCTTTGTGTTCAGTAATACGTCTACGCCCATAATACGTAAGATTGAATATCTTATATAACTTTTGAAAATTATTTCAAATCTTATAGGCTTAGTAATGTATCAAATTAACTATGAACAACTTAGAATTCTTAGACCTTTGGGATTTTTGGTCCGAATGGGCAGGATGTGTCTGGTCCTAGCCAGTCTCCGTGAGTAACGCATGCTGTGTATCTGCAGCCGCCACACAAGCCACTATATGCACATATTTTGCAAGAACCCTTCAACCCTTTTCGATTCCTAATGTAATTCAGTAGTTTGTTGTGAACCCAAATCTCTTCTAGGCTTTGTTCAAGAAGATTTCCAAGTTTTATTGGTGAAGGAACACAAGGAAGCAGATCTCCAGATGCAGTTAGACCAGCATACGTTAAGCCAGCTGAGCATCCGCCGAATCCTGTTGCAAGTTTTCTTACAATCTTGGAAACTTCAATTCCAAACTTTTCTTTAAACATGTTTTCATGTCCTGACAATGCTTCGCTCACCGTGAAAACTTCTCCTTTTGAACGTTCATAGCCGAGGCGGGCGTAGTAGGTCATTCCTCGAGCGTAGCATTGCATGCCAAAGCCATCTGTTATGCTTTTGTAGAATTTATTATACAATGTTTCCAGAGCCTCGATTTTCTCTTTAGGCGTCACGTCAAGATAGTAAGCGTCTACTCCACGACCAGCAGGAATAAGCCGGTTCAAATAGAACCTCGTCGCGCCGAGCTTTTCCGCCAACTCCATAGTCTCCTCAAGCTCATTGACATTCTTAGAATGCAAAGTCATCGTAGTAGCCAACTCGTCAAAACCTACTTCAGCACAATTCCTTATCCCTTTAACAGTTGCTTCAAAACTTCCATGCCTATTTCTTAGAAAATCGTGAGTTTCAGCTCTTGCTCCGTCTAAGCCTATTTCAACTCGCCTAACACCTGCTTTAGCCAGTTTCTCCACTACTTCACGAGTCATAAGAATGCCATTAGAAGCAATTGTGCACAGCATACCGCTGTCGTTGGCTCTTTTAATCGCTTCATACAAGTCTTTGCGTAATAGTGGTTCACCTCCAGAAAAGGTTAATATGGTCACTCCAGCATCGCTCATGTTGTCTATCACTTTGAATGCCTGAGAAGTCGTTAATTCTAAGTTAGAAGATGTTGGCGAAGAATCCTGATGACAATGAAGGCAATTAAGATTACATCGGTTAGTAAAGTTCCAAACAATCGTTATCGGAGCGCCAGTAGGCTGCGGATACCTTAATCCAAAATTGGCAATCCCATTCACAACGCTAAGCATGCACTTGCGAGTGAGTGAGTCTTTCAACAGCAGTTTTGTTGCGTTGCCATCAACTCCAAGACTAAAGAATAGTAGACGAATTAAGGGCGTCAGAGCTGTTGATGTCAACAAGCAGCTTCCACAAAAAGAATGCTGGCTTTTCGAATAAACATCAAAGACAGAAAGCAACCGCTCTTGCCCACATTTTTTGCATTTGCGTGCCAAATAGTTTGCAAGAGCTTTCCAAAAAGGATTAAAAATCATAGCCAAAGAATGCCCACCATCAGGAGCATTAGCAACTATTCGCCCAGCCATCCTTTCTCCTCATAAAGCTAAGAACATCCTTTCCATGTATATATATAAGGGGGGCTATCTAGCTTCAGGTCAACACGTTCTTTCGAGCCAACTTATAGAGAACAAGAAAAAGATTTTTCAAGTATTATTCCTACTTTTCTAAACCCATGGCTCTCATAAAATCTAATAGCGTTCACATTACTCTCTTCAGTGTCCACATGAACTTCGATGACACCTTTTTTCTCAGCATTTTTCAAAGCTTTCCTAACAAGTTGCGACCCAATCTCCATATTGCGACACGATTCTTTAACAAACAGATTCACAATGTATGAGTTCAGCCCTCCATGAAAAGGATCTAAAACGAATATTTGATGAATGAAACCTACAACTTCGCCATTAAACTCTGACACAATCAACTCGCTGTTGGCATCTTTCAACACTTTTCGCAAGATTTCACCGCGCTCAAGAGACAAACTAGAAGCCTGTAGAAATAAATCCCCTAAAACTCTCACATCTTTCAGTTTAGCACGACGAATAACTAACGACAACTTATTCAACTCCGTATACCTATATTTTTCAAAAGGCTTTTAGGCTATTCCATCGATTAAAAAATGGTGATAAGTTGGAAGCTTACGTGTTGATTAACACCGAACCTGGAAGATTATGGGAAGTTGCTGAAGCAACGCTTAAGATTAAAGGCGTGAAGAAGGCGCATGCAGTTGCGGGGCAATATGATGTAATTGCTTATGTTGAATTCGTTGAGATGAGCGAACTTGGAAGAATCATACGTGAGATTCAATCTATCAAAGGGATTATGCGGACTCAGACAGCGATAGCAATGGCTTTGAGGCTTAAAGAATAAACTGCAGATATCTCATTTACCTAGAACGGTCAAAGTAGATATTTTTGCCTTTAGCAGAAATCGGAATTCCTATTATAACGCTTGCTTTAGGAAGTATTTTCATTCGTTTGGCGGCAGCGCCTATGCGATACATTATTCTGTTATCAACGTTGTGAAGACTAGCTGTCTTGGCCGCTGATCCCAAGGCTATTCCAAGGTCTAAAGCCTTAAAAATACAATTTGGACCTATAAAATCCTGTCCTAACTTTTTCTCAGCTCTTTCGAATTCTTCACAGTTTGCATAGCCACATGAACCGCAGTCAAGCCCAAATTTGACAGTTCCTCTAACGCCAATTAACACGACATTCTCAGAGTTTCTAACATTATTAGCGTCTCGTCTAAATCCTCTAATACTTCTTTCTTCTGCAATTTTGTCCATCTCCTTGGCTAAAGATTCTTTCTCTGGACCAGAAACTATCGCAGTCAATATGTCATCAACTCCACCGGACTTGGGTGCAGTTCGAGCTGAAAGAAGCATTAGTTTCGAAACTTGCGATAATCCATTTTTTTCGGCATCTTTGCTTTTTATTATGGGCATGTGCAATGTCTCCGCCACTTTACGGCCATAATCCTAGAGCCTTTATTGCTTCTGCAACTCTTCCAACGCCTAGCATCAAGGCAGCAGTACGCATGTCAACTTTCTGCTTCTTAGATAATTCATAAACATCATCGAAAGCTTTAACCATTTTGACCTCAAGTTTCCTATTCACTTCTTCCTCTGTCCAACGCTCTCGCGTCAAGTTTTGTACCCATTCGAAATAGCTTGCAGCTACGCCGCCAGAGTTGGCTAAAATATCCGGAATAATGAAGACTCCTTTTTCACGAAGTATTGTGTCAGCCTCAGGGGTTGTTGGACCATTTGCTGCTTCAGCCAATATTTTAGCTTTAATTTTTGCAGCATTTGCCTTTGTTATTTGATTCTCAAGCGCTGCAGGAACTAAGATGTCACATTTTAGTTCAAGTAGTTCTTCATTTGTAATTTTTTCACTTCCTTTAAAACCCAAAACTGAGCCTGTTTTCTCTTTATGTTCAAAAGCTGCAATTGGATTCACGCCTTTAGGGTCATGTATGCCGCCTTGAGAGTCGCTTACGGCAACGATTTTGCATCCCATTTCCCTCAGTATTCTAGCAGCATTCCATCCTACGCTTCCGAATCCTTGAACAGCAACAGATGAGCCTTTTAACGGCATCTTTATATGTTTAGTAGCTTCGCGCACGCAGAATGTGACTCCTCTAGAAGTTGCCTCCTCTCTTCCCAATAAGCCTCCTATGACTATTGGTTTGCCAGTAGCGACTTCTGGAACGCTATATCCCTTAAAACGACTGTACGTATCCACTATCCAAGCCATTGTTTGCGCATCAGTGTAAACGTCAGGTGCTGGCACATCTTGATATGGGCCAATAAAATCCAGAAGCATGGAAGTATATCTTCTGGTTAAACGCTCTAATTCGCCTATGGACATTTCCTTGGGGTTGCAGCAGACGCCGCCTTTTGCACCTCCGTAGGGTATGTCAATTATGGCACATTTCCATGTCATCCACATGGCTAATGCTGTAACCTCAGACAGAGTAACCTCTGGATGATATCTGATTCCACCTTTGTACGGTCCTCTTGCGTCATTATGCTGGACTCGACACCCCATAAACACTTTAACTTCTCCATTGTCCAGCTTTACTGGAATAGAGACAATGAGCGCGCGTTTAGGATGCCTAAGTATCTCATGAACGCCATCGTCTAAGCCTAATTTTTCGGCGGTTATAGTCAGCTGTTGCAATGCAGTATCTAAAGGGTCAGGCTTTTCCAAACTCAACTTTCAACCCCCTCAATTCTTCTGATATTTTTGCGTTGAATTAATAAACTTATAAAATGAAATGTTGAATTGTCTGCCGATTAATGAAGTAATAAGGCAGTTAGAGCATACCGAGAATAGAGACCGTAAAAACTTTCTTTATAATGTCCAAAACAACTGCAAGCTGTCCAGTATATAGCCCTATAGTGAAGAAGGTAAAGCCTAAAAGTAGCAAGAGAGCACCAATCATACGTTGTTCTGAAGAGTCCATCTATTATTTTCCTCTTTCAACTATGAAAGTCTCCTAGAGTCATTTAAAGATATTTCTGTCAAAATCTCTCTTCCTAGCGAGCAACTCCAAAAACTGATTGACGTTTAAGGTCAAAAAACAATTCTTGCCTTTTTCTATACGAAAGCCAAATTTCATTATTAGAAGTGACTTTTCCTACTGTCGCAGCTGATAATTCTGAACGTTGCAATAAGTGCAAGCATTCTTTGGGTTGCCTTGTCGAAATAACAAAGCCAATCCCAGGATACGTCATTAACCATTCTTCAAGGCATACGTCCTTAGGCTTCGGCACCTTTTCTAAATCTATTTTTGCACCCACTCTGCTTGACTCACAGAGCATAGCTATTGTTCCAATTACGCCTGGTCCACTGATATCTCTCGCTGCATGAGCCAGTCTTCTCTTTGCTATTTCAATCATCGAGTCTAGACGACGCAGAACATCTTGACTTGACTTCATAGTCGTCGAATCGAAGGTTTTCAGCCAACCTTTAGAACTATATTTTCCAACTAGGTCCACAGCAACTATGAGGGAATCTCCAGTTTTTGCGTTGGTGCTGGGAAGAATGTTGCGGGCTACTCCTATGGCGGCAGCATCTACCGCGTCATACGAAGTGTCTGGATGAAGATGCCCCTTTAGCAACTTTATTCCATATTTTCTTAAACCTTCTTTTATGCCTTCAGAAACCTTTTTTCGTATTCTGCTTGAACTTGAAGAAATGATGCTAACAAAACCTAAAGGACGTGCCCCTTTCGCCACAACATCATTCACGTTGACTAGAACCGAGTAATAGCCAGCAAGCAAAGGTGCACTTTTAACTAGGTCTTCTACTATTCCGTCGCAGGAAACAACAACTTTAGAATCGCTGACGTCTAGAAATCCTGCGTCATCGTAGCTTTTCTCTTCAAATATCTCTAAAATTTCGCCAAGTGCAGCTTTGCGGGTTAAGCCCTCAAAATTTCTCAGTCTAACAACTAAATCTGAAAGTTCATTACTCTTCATTTAGGTTCCTTCATAAAATGGTAAGATCACTAAGCCTTTGCCTCATTTATCGCTGAACAGCATCCACAGCGCACACAACCAGCCTTATTCTTTGCAGGGTCTAATCCATAAGTTTCTAAAATCTCTGCTATGCGTTTGTAAAGTGAAATCATTCGGCTTGGTCTTGGTGGCGGTCTATCTTCAAATTCTGTGCCAATTATCGGTCTCAATGGAACTAGATAGGGTATAACACCTATTTCAGCCAATTTCTCTGCACCTTTTAGAATGCTGTCATCACTTTCTCCCAAACCAGCGATTATGAAAGAACTGACTTGATTTTCTCCAAAAAGCTCCACTGAATATTTCCAAGTTTCAAGATATCTCTCTAACCTTGTTTCAGCTTTTCCTGGGCATACTTCTTTTAGAACTGCTGGGTCAAATGATTCTATGTGTACCCCGATAGTGTCTGCTCCAGCATTGGCTAACATATCTAGGTATTGGTTGCTTTTAGGCGGCTCGACTTGGACATGTATTGGGATTTCTCTGCAAGCCTTTACTTCTTTAACAATTTCGGTTAGGAGTTTTGAGCCACGATCTGGAGTCTCAGTTGTTCCAGTCGTAAGTGTAATATGGTTGCATACGTCTTCTTTAACCGCCGCTTCGACAACTTCACGAAACTGACAGGGCTTCTTAACTGAGATTGTTGCTTGTGATTCTAGCGATAACTCTATTCCGCAAAATTTGCATTTTTTGCCAGTATTCCAGTAGGTGCATCTTTGGTAAACGGTTGTTGCAAGACAATCTGTTCCATGTAGCAAAGCGACTTTCCCCATAGGTATGCCATCAGAAGTCTTTTCATTGTAGAAGTTTGGGTTATGGACCATTTTTATTGGGATTTTTTCGTCTTCATTGCTTCGATGCAGAAAGTAGTCTTTGTTTTCCTTTGTTATTTCCCACGTTGATTTTTTGACAAAGTTTCCCCAGAAGGCAAGGTTTACGCCAGAGCCGTTAGGCAATAGGATGTATCTTCCGCCGGATGGACCTGCCCCAGCTTTTCTTCCTCTGTCAATTGTTGTTCCTAATCTGGCTCCATTACAGAGTAGTTCCACCTTAAGCCCTAATAGATCAGTTTTGAACCTATCATTTTTTTCTGTCATTTAGATTCCCAATTTCTTTTTCGTATAATTGAACGAGCATTTCAGATATTTGCTCAAATTCTCCAATTTTCTTAAATCCGAATGTTTCAACGAGTTTTACACTGGCGACGTGTGTTGGCAAAATGTTTACGTAAATTCTTCTAGCCCCGATCTTTTCGGCAAATTCTATAAAGTGCTTATACATGGCTTTTCCTAGTCCACAGTTTCTATATGAGGGATGGACTGACTGGTGTTCACCTATGCAGATGCTTTCTGCTATGAAGACTTTGTAGAATCCAACGATTCTTCCGTTCGCTTTTATCCCAAAATAAGTGAAGCCATCGTTCATTTCGTTGATAATCTGCTCTTTACTAATTGTGCGCATTTCCCTCCAAGGTTTTGGGTAATCTACTGTTTTAGGCCACACTTCTTTAAGCAGTAACTCAATCTCAGATGCGTCGGTCTCAAGTAACCGTTCCACACCAAGTATATTGTCATTATTCATGCGCAAGTCTCAATGAGGAGTAAACGTGACTATAGCATACATCGAATTTTTATAACCGTTTTGACACAAAAAAGTTGGAAAGTGGTTACAATTGAGTTACAAGAAGAATAAGAGCCTAGCGTTCACGGTCCGTCTACCCGTAAGATGTGTTGAAATAATTGACGAACTTATCAAGGCTGGAGTTTATTCAAGCCGAGGCGAATGCATCCGAGATATTGTAAGGTCAGCTTTTAGAGACGGCTTTCATAAGAAGATGCTTCCAGAATCGTCAAAGACTAGAGATTAAGGAACTGTTAGGAAATTAAGAATCAAGTCTGTAAGATTAGGTTCTTACCCAATTGCCGAATAGCTTCTATGCCTTTTGACTTGCTCGCATATTTTGTAGGGGATTCACCATGTATGTCTGCTTCTATTATTCGCTCATCATAAGGGATTAGCTCAAGCAACGAAATATTATTACTTTCAGCGAATTGTCCAATCAATCTGCCTTCATTTGCATTGGCTACTTTGTTCCCTATGAGAAAGACTTTTTTGATGCCCATTTCAGTGGCTAATTCACAAATTTTCTTGGCAGTCTCCATGGCTTTAAAGCTTGAATCAGTAACTGCAAGCATTGCATCTACATGTTTTGCGGTTCCTCTACCCAGATGCTCAACTCCTGCTTCCATGTCCATGACAACGACTTCGCTACGTTCAACGTAAAGATGCTGAAGCAGTGCCTTGACTACAGCATTTGCGGGGCATAGGCACCCAGTGCCAGCTGAGCGAACTGTTCCCATAACCAGTAAGTTGACATCGTAGGGGGATTTTGCTGAGAAATCTTTCACAATATCATCAACACTAAAAGAGAGACGATAGACGCCTGGGTACTCGGTTTTTGTCTTTGACTCAATTAACTGAGTGTTTTCAGAGATTGGAACAATTTTCTTGGCTTCATCTGGAGGAATGCCTAATGTCAATGCTAAATTTGGAGATGGGTCAGCGTCAATAGCTAAAACTTTAAAGCCTTTTTCCGCAAAAAATATTGCCAAAACACCTGCAACTAGGGTTTTTCCAACTCCACCCTTGCCCGAAACCGCGATTTTCATAGTGAACCTCGAATTACTCAAGTCTTGGTGGATGAAAGGACCATGCGTTCTGAGCCTACATCTACTTCTGTTATTTTGCAGTTTTCGAATACTTTTGAAGTGCCTAAAACATCTTTTACAATAACTTTGTTTCCCTCCGCTTTGGCATAGACGGCGTCCTTAAAAACTGTCTTTTCTTTAAGCGAAACTTCAAACTCACACATACTTATTCCTCATTACTATTCTTCTATTCGCCATTAATTATGTTTTAATTAAGGATTTTAGTTTTGAATAAGCCTTCGCTGGATTTGTCAAAGTTATGGTAAGTTTTTCAAACGGGCACATGTCGTCCCCTTTAGAATTAAGAATTTTAGGAACGCAGCTTTCGAACTGGTAAGGAATGTTATTGTCTTCCAGCACTTTTATTCCCTCTTTACTAATTGTAACTGCAAATACGGCAGAAATATGAGAATAGACTGAGAGAAGCGCTGCAGCTCGCCCCATAATCCTGTCAGCAACTGAAGATTCGGCTAATTCTTTGTCAAGTAAATTTATGGCTTGTAGAAACCCCCTCAAGCCATGAGACCTAGTTTCGAAAATAATCTTACCATTCTTCGCTATAACAAGTGAAAGATTTCCTTCTTTTAATCTAATTCTTGCAATTTCTAAATCTTTCATCTCAGTTCTCTTCAGAATATGGAATGCGTGGAACTAGAAATTCCTTCTGATCATGAATAAATCTTTTTCAGGCATAGAAGCAATTTGCCAAGCAAGACGTTCCACTTCTTTAGAATGCTTCTTTTCCGGTAACAGTTGACTCTTCAATTTATCATAAGTAGCAGGATTAACTGTGATTGTTACTTCTTTTCCGTTGTGAAGTGCGAATTTCGCTGCAATGTCAAAGGAGTCTATTAACTTCAGTTTCTGATTTCCAATTGTACATTTCGTTGTTGTCTGTAGCCCATCCAAAGTGCATGAGATAGGGATAGAATATTTGAGATGCGCTGTAACTCGCAACTTATCATCCTTATTACTCCTTAGCCCAAGTTCTCTCATTCCAGTGATTCCCATTCTGACGCCTATTACAAGAAAGGGACCCAAATGCCCATGAAAATCAACAGCTTTAGCAATTTCTTCAGTTAATATTGATTTTGCAGAGTCAGTTGTTTCCAAGTATGTCACGGTAACACTATTTTTGTTAGAGGTATTACTGATAGGATAAAAACTTTATGGTCCCATGCGCAAACTCATTTAGGAGGCTAAAAACATGACTAAGATAACTCGTGTCGGAGTTACATTTCCACCCGACTTGCTAAGAGAGTTTGATGAAACGATAGGTAAGATGGGGTATAGCAACCGTTCTAAGGCGATTCAGGATTCTGTGAGAAACTTTGTCAGCGAATACAAATGGCTGAGAGAACAGAAAGGAACGAAAGTAGGCGTTTTAGTTATGGTTTATGACCATGAAACCAGAGGCTTAGAAACCGTTCTAACGGATATCCAGCATGAGTATAGCGCTATTATTAGTTCTTCGATGCACATTCACCTAAGCGAAAGAGACTGCCTCGAAACAATTGCACTAAGAGGTGAAGCAGAACAAATTAGAAACCTAGCAGAAGAATTAGGTAAGAAGAAAGGAGTAAAACAAACAAGACTAACAATTGTCAGTCAATAACCCAGAACTTCAAACGAGATTATGGACAAATTAGTTCTATTAAGTTCTGTTTTCAAAAAATTTTTGATGTCTTCTTCTTCAAGGCTGAATTGACCCGCCAAATTAATGGTAACTGGAATTTTGGTGTGCCTCAAGCTTCTTCCTTCTGCCATATCCAGAAATACATATTGAATATCTTTTGATGCGAAGACAATTCTTAATCCAATAGGCGGATTGGAAAGAGGTGCCCTCTGCACAGCATATGCAATAGTGTCTGGCTGATGAATAATTGCTAAACGTTTGAATTCATCCCAAGTTTTCACATGAACAACTTTAGCCATAACACGAGCACTTCTCAGGTCAATTGCTAAATTCTGAAATCAGTTTCGACACTCTTTTTTCTATCTCGTCCCTGATTTGCCTGACTTTTTCGATAGGTTTGTCTTTAGGGTCTTCCAATCCCCAATCTATGACATTTCTGAGGAGGGGAGCTGGGCAGAATTTCTCGGCACTACAGCCCATTGTTATGATTATGTCAGCGTCTTCAGCCATCTTGGCTGTAAGCAACTTGGGCTTATTTATGGATATGTCTATTCCCTTTTCCTTCATGACTTCAACGACTTTCGGATTGACTTTGTCTGCCAACATTACTCCTGCACTTGATGCTACCAGTTTTCCCTTACCGTAATGATTCGCAAAAGCCTCTGCCATCTGGCTTCTTCCAGCATTCTCGACACAAACAAAAAGAACTTTCTTCATGGTTCTTTTCCTCTAATTGTTCTTAAGAGAATCGCTGAGGTAAGAATTTTTCGTGCAGCTTTACAGAACTTATAAGAAAGACTAATGTGAATGCTGTCAGAACGGCTAAATCGACTGGAACTGAATAATAGCTTATGCCGTTGATCGCGTATCTTGCTAAGTCAGTGAAATATGTTAGTGGTGAAAGAGATGCCGCTATTTTTGCCCATTC
>Ga0315280_10005447_pt1 | contig 18107 bp, 16 predicted proteins | sample YL17G06_40_MG_FD_203697 | JGI IMG/M metagenome (GOLD analysis project Ga0315280, IMG submission 203697) | Sediment microbial communities from Yellowstone Lake, YNP, Wyoming, USA - YL17G06_40 | ecosystem: Environmental > Aquatic > Freshwater > Lake > Sediment | place: USA: Wyoming | collected... | reverse complement strand
ATTGAGGCGTTTATAAACTCAAAATAGAGGCCAATATTATTTTCAACGGTTAAATTGATAAGTATGTTAACTAAATGGGCTGCTCCTAGAAGGAAATACAGCGCAACCAGAAACAAGTAGATACTTGCTGCAATTCTCGACGCTTTAAATGGAATTTGAAATTGCTTGTTAATTCGCAATTGTTACATACGCCTTTGCACGAGTTTAATGTTGCATTTTCTTTCAATTCTTATTGATAGTTAAGGAAAGCTTGGAGTCAAATTCAGAATAATAAACATCTTGTATTATCCAATTCTGAATAAATAAGAACTCTAATATACAGCTTATTCAGGGAATGGTATGCGGTGGAAAACTATGCGAAAGTCACTACTAACAAGTGCAGCTTTTGCTTTTCTTTTCTTGACGGCAATAGTATGTAAGGTTCGGGCAGATGGATACGAGGTTGAAACTGTAGGAGGCGTTGTAAGTCCAACAAACCTGGTGATCTCTTTAACGCAGGCAGTAATTTTAAGCGCCACTATCATAGGATTCGTCATAGTAACCGTATGTGTTCATATCAGGAAAACGAATTAAAGCAAAGACGCGCATGCTCAAAAAAGTTCCTTGATTTTCTCCAAAAAATGCAATAGGATAAGCGCTAATAAATTCGTCTCTCTTTCGCATTGATACATTAATTAATGTAGTTTTCCCTTATGTGATTCAATTTCTATATTTGAATCTGAGTCAAAATACTGCATAGTCTTTTTTATTCTATTGATTTCAACCAATTTTATCCTCTACAGCAGAAACTGTTAGAGATGAAAACAAACTTGAGCGCAAGTATAAACGTGTTGCTGTGTAAAGCCGAATTACTAAGACTTAAAAAGAGAGCCATGCGGCGGGGAATTTGGTTCAAAATTTTGTCAAGAACTGAACGAGCGTTAATGGATCTCGTTATGAAAGTAGTGGATAAAGTCAGAAGCGGCTTGTTAGCTAAACTTGTGCGGTCAATTGTGATGAGGTTGTTTCAGGCTATGGAAAGCAATTTTAAACGTTTAATGAATACAGAGGGTGTAAAACTAGCATGCAAAATTAGTGAAATTGGCAAAAAATTGGGATGCAAATCAGCAGAAAGTTGGAAGAGCGATCAAAAATTTATGCAATTTTTAGTTATAACCTATATGAACAGCCCAAACCAGTATAAAAGATTATCAAAAGTAGATAAAGCAGACCTTTGAAAATTAACTACCGTTTCTCAAAATGCTTCTGATGCTAAAGCTCTGAGAAGCAAAGATTGAACCGACTTTTGCTAACAGCATACATGGTGAAAGCAAATGGTTGGTTGACTTAACATGCCTAGGGGGTTCTGTCGAGGAAATTATGTCAAGAATCAAGAAATACTTTAGAGAAAACTGGGGCGCTCCCCTCATCATAGAGTTTATCCTACTCCTAATAGTTGCAGCAGCTTCATTGTCAATAGGTTTAGACTTCTTAGCCAATGAAGTAGCCGTCTATGCGTATTATGCTTTAGTTGCTGGCGTTGTTTTGCAGTTTGTTTGCTTTTTGAAATATGGTGAAAGGGGCGGTAACAAGGATTAATGAGTAGAGTTGAGCTCTCGTTTGTTTTGCCAGCCTACAACGAAGGAGACTCCATAGAAGGTGCACTTGATACGCTGGATCGCGTTGTGAAGGAGACAGGGCTACAATATGAGATTGTTGTGGTGGATGACGGCAGCATGGACAGTACCTGGATTAATGCGATTGAATATGCAAGCAAAAATGGACACGTAAGAGTAATGGGCTACAAGAAGAACATCGGGAAAGGGTACGCTGTAAAAAAGGGTTTTATGCAGGCTGCCGGCGACATAGTTATTTTTTTGGATAGTGATCTGGAGATAAACTTAGAGAGAATTTCAAATTATATTGAAGCTTTGCGGCAGGGAGATATCGTCATTGCTTCCAAGTGGCATCCAGAATCCACTGTTGAGATACCATTGATACGCAGATTTCTTGGTCACGGCTTCAACCTGTTGGTTAGATTATTAACTAGAGTAAAGTTGAAGGATACTCAAACAGGGCTTAAAGCAATTAAAAGGACGGCTTTTGAAAGAATCTTTCCAAGATTAGCTGTCAAGCGCTATGCTTTTGATGTCGAATTGCTGGCTGTTGCAAACTTATATGGGCTGAAAGTTGTGGAGATGCCAGTAAACATCAAAATGAATAGCTCGTTCCGCCTTATAGATGTATGGAGAATGTTCGTAGATTTGCTTGGAATAGCATATAGGTTGAGAGTGCTTCGATGGTATCAACGAACCTTGCATACGTAGACTTGTCACACTAACTTTCCAATTTGACCAAATTCTTGCATTTGATTGGTTCTCTTGCTTACCCGGTCAGAATCGTCAAATTGCACCGCTAGCATTGAGGGATTCTTTCTCTACTTGACGCCCAGAATAAGAAATATACTTTCTATCGACCTTGAATCTTGGGTTCACAGAGATTTCAGCACTTGCCTTAATTGTTCAAAGAGAAAAGAATTGGATGATGGTTACATTATTGAGTCAGTTAAAGAGATTTTACAGTGTTTGAAGGAGAACCGTGTAAGAACAACATTCTTTGTTGTAAGCGAGATTTTTGAATGGTATCCTGAACTAATATATAGTATAAACGAGGAAGGTCATGAGATCGCATTTCATACATTCGGCCATCAAAAGATCACTAACCTTCAGGTTCTTAATGAGGAGATCAAGAAATCACGAAGGTTCATAGATGAATTCAAACCCAAAGGGTTTAGAGCCCCTGAGATTACGATCAGAAGAGAATTTTTTGGAGTACTGAGCGACAACGGGTTTTTCTACGATTCATCAACGTATGGAGACTTCAGCCTAGTTAGAAAGATCTCTGGCCTTTTGGAGATACCTGTATCGTCATTCAGGCTTTTTGGTAACTCTAAGAAGATAACTTTTCCAAGAAGTCTAAGCCTAAATTTAGTTCTCAAGGAGATACCTTTTGGCTCGGGCTACTTAATAGGACTACTGGGAAGTGGCGTTTCCTTTTTCATCGATCAAGTAAATTGTAGTGGAAAACCTGCCATACTTTTCATTCATCCATGGCAGATCTCAGTTTCCAAGAAGAAGATGGCTAAGTGCAATATGAAAATGCTACCTTACTTGGTGAATAGAAGAAAGGCGTTTCGAGCTCTTTTAAGTCGTTATGAATTTACAACGCTACTGGACCTATACCGTTCTTTAAATTCAAGTCATCTTGATGCTTCTTAAATGATGCCCGCAAAACTACAAGGTTGTGAAAGAATCAAGTCTTTTTCCAGAACTGGAACATCTGTCTTCAAAGTAAGATTTCTAGAAAATGGTGAAGCCGAAGCATGGAATACCTTTGTGGCCAAGAATACTGAAAGCGCGTTCTATAGTCTCTATAATCAGTTTGAATGGGGAGAAGTGCTGAATGACGCTTATGACTACGAGCGCTACTATCTTGTGGCTGAGAGGAACGGAGAGTTTGTCGGTTGTTTCCCATTGATTCATGTTCCAAGCAGAGTGTTCGGAGACAAGTTGATTTGCCTTCCATTTACAGACCACGGTTGTGGGCCATCAGTTGCTCTTGGCGACACCGAGACACTCGATGTTCTGCTTGATGAGGCAAGAAAACTGGCAATGAGACTCGGCGTTGATTATATTAAGGTTTGTTCGCCTCCAGTTTGGATGCTACCCAATTTCTTTGAATTTGGATACGAACAAGTGTACGATTATTGCACGCTGATTTTGGAGCTTGACTCCTCGGTAGACGACATTTGGGTTTCAATGGATAAGAGTGTTAGAAACGCTATAAGAAAGGCTGAGAAAAGCGGTGTAAGAGTAATGATGGATGACTCCAGAAATTTTGTGGAGGATACTTACAGAATACATCTCGACAACATGAAGAAATTGGGAACGCCACCTCATTCAAAATCTTTCTTTGATGCGATGTGGCGCAGGCTTCAAAGTAAAGGTCTTTTGAGAAATTACACCGCAAAGTATGATGGAAAAACGATTTCGGCGATCACGGTTTTTCCGCATAGGGAAAGCGTCAGATGGGGTACTGGCGTTGCATTGACTGATTACAGGAGGTTCAATCCAATCAGTTTGCTCTTATGGGAGGCAGTAAAATGGGCGAAGCAACAAGGGTATAGAACGTTCGACTTTGGTGGAAGTAGACCAAACTCTGGAAACTTTGTTTTCAAGCGGGGATGGTTGGGCAAAAACTACAAGAACGGACAGGTAGTTAACCTTAATCATCTGTGCGTGTTTCTAAACAGAGTGAAAATTGCTGATCCGCGTGAAGAGAGATACGCAACGCTCTCAAGCATCTGGAAACGTTATGTGCCAGAGTTCATTGCTTGTAGGCTCGGGCCATCTTTGAGAAAGCAACTTGGAACCTAAAGTATTGTGAGCATCCCTCCTAGGATCATCCCTTACTTACCCCTGATAAGTGAGTTCTGTTGAAACCTGAAACCCGTGTACCTATAGGTTTCGGGGAAGTCTTGAGTGCTTACAAGCGATCATTGCTGGATGATGAGAATGCCGTCCCATTTTTCGAAGAGGAGTTCTCAAGATACGTAGGTGTTCGACGTGCTAAGTGTGTTTCGAGGGGTAGAATAGCACTGTATCTGACCATCAAAGCTCTGAATATAAAGCAAGGTGAAGAAGTTATCCTCCCAGCATACACAAGCCCAATCGTTCCTGAGGTATTGATGAGATGCGGGGTCAAACCAGTTTTTGCGCAAGTTGATACGAACTCTTTAAATATTCTTCCCCAAGGCATTGGGCAAGTGATCAGTGCACGAACTAGGGCGATAGTCGCTGTCCACATGTTCGGAAATCCTTGTAGGATTGATGAGATTCGCGAAATTGCGGCACAAAACAATCTTTTCTTGATCGAGGATGCAGCCCAAGCCCTTGGAGCGGAATATTTGAATAGGAAAGTGGGCAGTTTCGGAGATGTTGGCATATTCAGCTTCGGTCTTGGAAAGAATATGACTACCGTTGAAGGTGGAATGATTACCTCTCAGAACAATGGTTTCATGGATCGGATCGAGAGCATAATGAAATGCGTTCGTGCAAGTCATTTTCTTAACTTCAGGATGGCCCTCGAATTGTTTCTGTATCCCGCACTCACTTCTCCTATCCCATATGAAATTATCTCACGCCTAAGGCGTCCAGTGCGAGAGACACATAGATTTGACAAGCACGAAGCTCTTATCGAATACAACGGATTGCAGGCTACATTTGGCAGAATGCAACTCAAGAAAGTAGATGCGATGAATGAAAGACGGATGATGAATGCGAAACGCATTATTGAGGGAATCCGTCACATCAGGTGGTTGTTGCCCCAGAAGGTGGAAGGAGGTGCCCGCCCAGTCTTTACTCGCCTCATACTTAAACATAATCGTGGCAAAGATAGAAGAGACCTATTGATTCATCATCTTCGAAGGTCGAGTTTTGACATTCCAAAGCTAGGCGATTATTTCTTGGCGCGCTACGCTGATTATCCACAGGACACAGCTGAGACGGCATTGTTCAGGGAGATAAAGAAGGAGATAGTCGAGAAGATCCTTGTGCTTCCTACAAGCCCAAGCCTCGAAGAGCAGGACTTGAAGATGATTGTGCATGTGCTTGTTTCTAATGGTTAGAACACCTTAAGTTGGTAACATTGAAGACGAGTAAAGAATCAAATCCGCTTGTTTCAATTATAATTCCCTGTCAGAGTATTGACGATTACGCCCGAGAATGTGTCGCACACTGTTTGCGCCAAACCTACAAACAAATAGAAGTCATTGTTTTACCAGATTTCGATAGCGTCTCCCTTCCAAACTGTCAGGTTATCCCGACCGGACATGTAACCCCCTCAATCAAGAGGAATATCGGAGTCAAACACTCTAAAGGTCAAATATGTGCTTTTGTGGATTCTGACGCATACCCAGCAAAGAGTTGGGTTGAGCGTGCGGTTGAACTTCTTGCAGGCCCAGATGTTGTTGCAGTTGGGGGGCCAGGGCTTACCCCAAAGGAAGATGACACGATGCAGAGAGCTGGGGGATTGATTCTTTCATCAGTTGCTGGTGGAGGACGCTACTCTTTCAGGTATGCAAGTAAATCAACTCGTGAAGTTGATGAGTTACCTTCTGCTAACCTTTTCATCCGAAAGGGTATTCTTGAGCACTTGGGAGGCTTCGATCCTCGCTACTATCCAGGAGAAGACTCGATACTTTGTTATCAGATAGTCTATGAGATGAAGAAGAAAATCCTTTACGATCCCAGAATAATAGTTTATCATCATCGTCGACCTCTATTCGTTCCTCATCTGAGACAGATATGGAGATACGGTCTCGATACAGGCTACCAGATTAGAAAGCGCATGCCACATCAATCTGGAGGCGCTTTTCGTCTTCTGCCTTCACTCTTTGTCCTAGGACTATTATTAGGTTTCATTGTTTCTCTGTTTAATGATACACTGCGGTTAATCTTCTTCTCAGTGCTTTCGTTATACCTTTTTTCTGCTATTCTGGCTAGCCTAGGGACTGGAGATTTCAAACTTGGTCTATTCGTATTCATAGGTCTTATACTGACGCATCTATCATATGGAACAGGTTTTCTGAGGGGGCTTATGACGAAGACTTTAGAGAAACCGGGAGAAGAGGTTTTGAGAGAACAGTTTTTTACCCAAACTCAAGAGACAGCTGAAGCTATAAGGTATAAAGAATGAAAGTTGCAATATGTTATCCTCCACTGGAAGATGAACGCGGCACACCACTCTTGTCTCAGAACAGGCAGTTTCAATGGTTTAGTGAACCCACCTACATTTATCCAGTGATTCCCGCATATGCCGCTACTCTCCTCAAGGAGCATGGGCATGAGGTGATTTGGGATGACGGAATTGCGGAGGAGTTACATTACGATAAGTGGCTGGCAAGAGCTGAAACGAACTCTCCAGACATAGTTGCGATCGAAACGAAAACCCCTGTTGTGAAAAGGCATTGGAGGACCATACGTGACATCAAAAAGCGCCTCCCTGAAACCAAGGTTGTTCTGATGGGGGATCATGTCACAGCGCTTCCTGAAGAGTCTTTCAAGAATACTGAGGTTGATTACGTTGTCACGGGAGGAGATTACGACTTTCTCCTCTTAAACTTGGTTGAACATCTTTCGGGGAAACAGAAGATAGAGCCTGGTATCTGGTACAAGACCGAAGACGGGATAAGAAACTCGGGGCATTTTGTTCTAAACCATAACCTGAACGAATTGCCATTAATCGACAGGGATTTGACGAAATGGCGGCTCTACAGCCAAAAGAATGGGAACTTCAAGAGAAGACCTGGGACCTATACGATGGCAGGGAGGGATTGTTGGTGGCACCGATGCGCCTTTTGCTCATGGACAACCTTATATCCTACATGGAGGTGCAGATCGCCGACCAATGTTGTTGAAGAGATAGGAATGTTAATTGATAAGTATGGAATAAAGGAAGTTTTTGACGATACTGGCACATTCCCGGTTGGAAATTGGTTGAAGAGATTTTGCGATTTGATGATAGAAAAGAAGTACAATCGAGAGATTTATTTCAGCTGTAATATGCGTTTCGGAGCATTGAGTTTTCAAGAGTATGTTATGATGAAACATGCTGGTTTTCGAGAACTTCTCTTCGGATTGGAATCAGCGAACCAAGAGACACTAAATAGGCTTAACAAGAATTTAGTGGTAGAAGAAATAGAAAGGTCGTGCAGGAAGGCGAGAGAGGCAGGGCTTGAGCCTCATTTAACTATTATGATTGGGTATCCTTGGGAGACGCGGGAGCATATATCAAGAACTTTGAGGTTTGCCAAGAAACTCATGGAAAAAGGTTGGGCAGTTACGCTTCAAGCAACTATAGTGATCCCATATCCAGGAACCCCACTCTATGAAGAGAGTCGCGCTAATGGATGGTTTAGAATAGATCCAAGTGATTACGAGCGCTACGATATGAAGTACCCCATCTTGACGACATCAGATATGTCGCCAGAAGAAGTGACCAAAGTGTGTAATGAAATGTACAAGTTATTCATATCGCCGAAGTATATTCTCAGACACCTACGTAGGATAAGATCTTGGAGTGATCTGAAATTCTCCTTATACGGTCTAAGGAAGGTTATGGGCCATGTCCGAGATTTTGACAGAGATTAGAGTCCTAGAGCAATCAACCACAGCATCCTTTCTCATGTTGACTCTCTTTGAGTATGCCAAAGGCACGCGCACGCATTAGAGCATCTAGAGAAGACGCAAGTGTTGTGTAGGCTTTTTTCAGCTAACTCTAATATTGATTTCGATGAGTGGATCGAGGGTGTTCTAGGCAATAATATGTTCCGAGGAAAGTCATACCTTAGATTTGCTCGGTACAAGAGTTATGCACGATTGTGGCAGGTGTCGACCATTGTTGGGGCACTTGAGATGTATTGTAAACAACACCAAAAACCTCCTGAATCCTGTCATGTTTTAGATGTCGGGGCAGGTCTTGGTAACATAACAATCACACTTAGTGCTCTGGGCTTCTACGTCACGGGGGTAGACGTAGATCGAGAAGCAACTCTTCAAGCCAATCGACGGAAGAATGGGCAGAAAAAGGCCGAATTCGTGTTATCTCACGATTTAAAGGCATTTAAGCAAACAGAAGTCTTTGACGCAATCATCTGTTCCCACGTCCTCGAGCACCTAGAAGATCCAGAAACTTTCTTGAGAATCGCGATAAGAAGCCTAGTACCAGGGGGGCTCTTCCTAGTGATTGTTCCTAATGGTTTTGGTCTAGGCGAGTTCTTTCGTGAATGCATTGCCTTCGCAAGACGTATGCGACTTCTTTGTAGTTATTCTTCACAGAAAATATCTCAAGAGCATCACGGCTCAAAGCATGTGCAACATTTCACAATGTGGAGACTCAATCGTTTGATAGGCAAACATATGAACTTCAAACTTCTTTCTAGGCTTTCATACGTTTCAGGTTTGCCCGTCGTGGAGAGATATCCGTTTTCCCTACTGGACCTGCGTATTGTTGAACTACTTCCAAGATTCGTGGCGGATATTTGGATGGTTGAAGGAATAAAGCCTCCGCTCTCTAAGTAGCTTAGACCTTCTTATGAGATAAAGAGGAGATCAATAGACATTCGTGAAACAGATGAAGACTAAAAACAGCATTACAACTGCCGGTCATTATCGAAACAGGCCAACACCGTTTGTATCGGTGGTAATTCCAAGCCACAATAGGCGGAAGAAGCTAGAGCGATTGTTGGAATCTCTGCAAAAGAGCACCTATCAAAAGAAGAGCTTGGAAATAATCGTTGTCGACGACGCCTCGGATGAAGACTACAGCAATATAATAGAGAAGTTCCCTAATATCATTATAATCAGGAACCGCGAGGAGAAATTGCCAGCGGAGGCCCGAAATATAGGGGCAAGGTGTTGCTCGGGAAAATACATTTTCTTTGTTGATGATGACAATGTCGCAGATGAGAACTGCATAAAGACCATCGTCGAATTCATGGAGACCAACAGCCGAATCGGAATGGTAGGCCCGATAACCTATTTCTATGGCGCCCCAACTAGAATCTATTGTGCTGGAGTGAGGAGAAATCGCCTTACCTCAATTACTATACACATTGGACGCGACGAAATAGACATTGGCCAGTATCGTGAACCGATTCCCTCAGAGTACATTCCGAACGCCTTTATCATAAGAAAGACATTGTTCAACGAGGTCGGGGGTTTCGATAGTAGACATTTTCCAATTCACTTTGAAGAGACCGATTTGGCCAGTAAGGTCTGGAAGGCCGGATACGGGATATTTGTGATACCGCAAGCGAGAATGTGGCATGACACTTTCATTTGTGATCGCCACGGAGGACATGCATTCAGCAGTGAGAGAAGAGCCTATTTTACTGCGAGGAACCGACTGATTTTCCACACAAGAAACGATACTGTTGCTCAACTGCTATCTTTCTTAGCCATGCTACCTTTGATGGTACTCTATGATCTGGTCGGCATGTCCAATTTGGAACTCGGCAGAAGGCAGAGGGTGGTACGAGCTTATCTGAAAGGACTCTGGTATGGGTTTCTAATGTGCAGGCACGACCACCAACGAATGTAAGTACGAAGTTGCACGCGAGAGACTAGGGTTATCTATATTATAACTAATAAATGTAATTTGCCAAGTGAATAAATTGAAAAAACGATAAGAAGTGGTAAGGGTGTCGTCTAGGGCGAGGACGATGTGGGTTATACGTCTGGCTTTGGATCTCTCGAGAATAGTTTCCTTTCTGGCCTGTCTGTGTGGTAGACGGTTTTCCACTGCAAAGTTGGCGGGCGTCTTTACCAAGTCCAAGTTGAAGCGTTTCACTCCTTATCTGATGAGGCTCATAGTCTGCAACTACTACACCTTCACTGGCATAAACGAAAGCTTCATGTCCATGAAGCTCATGCCCTCATAGTGAGGACTGATTATGAGGATCCTGCTCATTCAACCGCTCTACGAGAACAATTTTCCCAACCCCCCTCTGGGCCTGGGATACATTGCCTCAGCACTTGAAGAAGAGGGACACAACGTCCAACTGATTGACTTGACCAATAAGCCCTTGTCCGACTACGAATTTGAGAGGGCTGTTCAGGAAGTGAAACCTGAACTGGTAGGAATTTCACTGATGTGCAGGGCCTTGCCGAACGTTGCTAAGATTGTTGCAAGCCTTAAACGAATTTATGACATCCCAGTCGTTTTGGGCGGCCCTCAGGTCACAGTGATGCCCAGCTTTACACTTCGTCAAACTAAGGCCGATTTTGCCGTAGTAGGAGAAGGAGAGAATACTGTGAGAGAGTTGGTTCATCACATTGAAAAGGGTGAAGGAGATAGGGCCGACATAGATGGTCTCGCTTTCGTTGATAATGACAAGGTGCGAGTGAATGCTCCTCGCAGGCTGATTCAAGATTTAGATTTAATACCCTTCCCTGCTTGGCATCTCATGCCTCCGAAGGAGTACGATCTCGCTCCAGTGCTTACTCCTGTCGAGAAGTATCCGGTAGGAGTCATTATAACCACGCGAGGTTGCCCCTACGAATGTAACTACTGCGCGGCGCCAAAGGTGTGGGGCAGAACCTTCCGTAGGCGTAGCCCTCAAAACGTCGTGGACGAGATCGAACTGTTAGTCGATGACTATGGTGTAAAGGAGCTATTCCTCTCTGACGATAATTTCACGCTCGTAAGAAAGCATGCAACGGACATCTGTGGCGAGCTCATGCAAAGAAGAATCGACGTTTCGTGGGCGTGCCCCAATGGGGTTAGAATTGACCGTGTGGACCGAGAATTGCTCAGAACAATGAGGAAAGCTGGTTGTCACTTGTTGGGATTCGGCATCGAGTCAGGAAGTCAAAGAGTTCTTGACAGGGCAAAGAAGCATCTCGACCTAGGTCTGGTAAGGAAGGTCGTGAGAATGGCAAAGGAAGAAGGAATAACCACATATGGTTTCTTCATTCTAGGTCTATTAGGAGAAACGACTCAGACCATACGGGAAACTATCGACTTCGCAAAAAGCTTGCCTCTGGATAGGGCATGGTTCAACATCCTTGAACCCTATCCCGGAACCGAAGTCTTCGAGAAATTCGCTGAGGCTGTACCCCCGGGTGAGATTGATTGGTCTGGTATAAATGGCGCGACAGGAATGATCGCGAAGGGCATTGGTTATGCGAATCTGAGCGCGGAAGACTTGGTGCACTTGCAAAGGAAGGCGGTCAGGGAGTTCTACTTGAGACCGAGAATTGCAATCGGCGTGATACGGAGTATGAACTTTCGAGGGATAAAAACGATGACTCGTCTAACTTTCTTCAAAAGGCTCCTTGGCATAGAGTAGAGTATCGAAGGGAACCAAAAGGATGAGCAAAGCTTGTGAATATGCCTAGGTTGACATGAAATGGCAAGAAATAGGAGCATCTGCATCATTGGGCCAGATGGCGGGGGCAAAACAACGCATGCGAAATCGTTGGCATGCACACTAGAAAGTCGAGGGGAGTGCGTTGAGTACATTCATATGTTCGATAGAAAAAGTACTCTTTTGAATAGGTTGGCATTCTTGCTTAGAACGTCTACGCAAAGGAAAGAAGATAATAGACACCAACAAAGTCGAATTGAATACGTTGTGAGTTTTGTAAGAACTTTGGCAAGGTTATTGATGACCCTTCCCGACTCTTGGATGACCTATTTCTATATGAAGGCAAAGTACAGGGGACGGACAGTGCTATGTGACAGGTACTTCTACGATTTTGTAATAGGGATAGGGGCTTCTGAAGAGAAATTGGCACATCTCGCCCTTAAACTTACATCATTGATGCCGAAGCCAGATATTGTCATATTTCTGCACGCGGAACCAAAAGTTCTTCATGGACGGAGAAAGGAGATGCCCCTAAAGCAATTGCAAGAATTGGACAATTTGTATAGACTTTTTGCCTTAAGACAAAATTGCATTGGTGTAAACACGGAAGCTGAGCTACCCGTGGTGAGAGACAAATTGAAAGGAGCTGTTTAGGAAGTCAAGTCTATGCTTTACAATATTTTTAATATTCTCTCTGTGGATAGTGTACTTCCTAAGTACATTCCTGATTGTTTCACAAAAGAAGAAAGTAAGATGCGTGGCGAGAACGAGAATTGCGATCTAGTGATTCGCAATCTTGAAAGCCTACCCTCTCCCCTGATCGAGGTCGCGTCTAATACTTATTGTAATCCTTATAGAAAGCTCGTCGTGTATAGTAGCTCTTTCTTTGGAATACATGTCAGTTGGTCACTGAAGGATCTTGCAGGAAAGAGAACTGAAATGGGAATTTCAAGGGGATACGAGGCTTGGAGCAGGTTGATGAGAACACCGCTAGGCGGCGTCCTTTCCGTTGAGCCGTATCTCAAGACAATCCTACATGTAAAACTTCTCCAAAAGGGATATGCATTTGTTATTGCAGGGTGTTTCGTGCCTGTTGATCGTGATGTCGGCGTTTTGGTGCCGGCGCCCAATGCTCTTGGCAAGACCAGCATCGTTACAGAGGCGGTGAAGGAACACAAGGCCAAGTTCGTTGCTGATGACACTGTTATTGTTGATTGTTCGAAGAATATCGTGCTCTCCTATCCTCAGCCAATGAGAATAAGACTGTGCCCGAGGTTTGACCTGCTACCATTTTTAGAGAGACGCATCTCCCCTGAGGATATTTTCAACGTAACATATTCAGCTAAAGTGGATACTCTTTTCTTCTTAGAGCAAGCCGCAGAGTATTCCGTCGAGCAGATATCTTGGGAAGCTGCTACTGCTAGGCTCATTGCGACGAATAGAAAGATCCTTCCATACCAATATGAAAATACAATCATATGGTACGCTGGCTCTAATCCATCTTTCAGGTTAGATGATCTTGCGCGTAGGGAATGGTATATTCTGTCAAGCTTTCTAAAGGATAAAGAGTGCTTTGTCATGCGATTCAAAGGTCGCCCTTCGCATGCCGTAGAGCTCATGAGGAAAGCTTTGCGCACTTAGTGTTTGTCATGGTAGGAGATATAATGCCCAAGGATGAGCTTGCTTTCTTAATCCATCTAGTGAGCAAGTCACATAAACGACCTATTATGAAACGTCCATTGCTCAAAAACCTCGATTTTGATAAATTGATGAGGCTAGCTCTCAGAAACAATGTGCTGTACTATGTTGCCCGGGAGATGTTACTGGCAGAACGTACGAATTTCAGCGGCGATGTATGCCGCCTTCTGGAGAAAACCGTCAAACTATGTAATGAAGAGGTTAACAAGATCAAGTCAGCTATTGCAGTTTTGGAATACTGCCTTGACGATTATGTCTTGATCAAGACTTGCAAGGGGTTCCCACGGCTACCGGATGATTTAGATGTATACGTGCCAGACTTCAACCAAGCCCTAAACTCACTCAAGCCGCATTTGAGAATGTTGGATTATTCTACCGAGCTTGGAGAAGCAGTTTTCGGAGGTGATAAAGTTGCAAAACTGCACATACACAGCAAAATCGTATGGGCTGGCGGGGCCGCCTTCGTTGATGACGAGTTGGTGAGAACTGATCCCCACAACGAGACTTGGCACGACGTGAAAGTTGCTGTGCCAAACAACGAAGCTGAGTTCTTAATCAATACCGCGCACATCAACTATGAAAAACTTTACATTGATCTCGTTGACCTACTTTACCTTTGCCGGCTCGCCAGCCAAGTAGACTGGAAGATCGTGTGGGCACAGGCTGCTAAGTACCGCTGGAAGAGAGCACTTGAACGTACTGTAGAATTGTTTGATACGCTGCATCAAGTGCTGTATCCAAGTCTATCCCCCTTCTCAGATCTTATCAAACATCGTGGTGAAAAAAACTTAGCTTGTTCAGAGCTACCCATTTCCCTTCCACGATCTCACATCATGAGCTCCTTTATAGAGAAAGGAGTGGTTACTTATGCATTGAAACGAGCTTTGAAATCGATGAGAATACTATTTACTGGACAAACTTATGGAGAAGCTAAGATCCCAAGTGAACTACTGATATATCAGAACGTCTACTCACTAAATTGGGCATAGTTGGAAGCTGTTTATGCCACATTTGAACGCTAGCGTATTGACGAAATATGTGAAACTCCATGGCAATGGAGTAGCTATCCTTGTAATAGTCTTGTTCAGCCTGAACATGTTAAGCTGGATGGGAGGATACTTAGTTGCCGTATGGGACCATATCTTGACCCCGTTTAAACCCGAATTATCCATCATGAAGGATTGGTATGTATGGGATTATTCTACTTTAGGAGGACAATACTTCGTATACTTGCCAGATCTCCTCTACCATGGAATCGTGTACGTGATTAGTTTTGTTATGCCTGTTGGTTGGGCCAACGCGATCGTCTTTTGGCTGTATTTTCTGATGTGTGGCCTTTCGATGTACTTCTTTGTACGTAGGACCCTAAGGTTGGATGAAAGTACAAAACCCCTTGTGGCGCTAATTGCCTCCTTGACGTACATGTTTAATCCGTACTGGTTCTTCCAGCTAGATATTGAACCCCTTCCTTTGTTTATCCTTGCTTTCTTGCCTTTGCTGATGCTTGCATTAAGGGAGGCGCTAATGTCTTCTTCCATGAGGAGAACTGTCAGGTATTCGATGCTGGCTTCTCTTATAACAGTCCCAATGACTTCTGGTCTCCGTGAACTAGCTGCTGGAGTGGCTGCAATGTTTCTAGTGGGCGTGTATCTGGTCGTGTTGGCAACTATGTCTAGAGTGAAATTGAAGTCACTGGTTGGTACCCTCATTCTCTTCCCAACATTCTTTTTGTCGGTGCACCTATGGTGGATAATCCCCGCCGTAATGCATCGCTCCACTCAGGAAGCAATAACCAAAACCGGAGAGTATGTAGTACAGTCTCTGGGAGGGTTACAGATCTCCAGTCAATGGATGACTTACTTTAATGTGTTGCGAGGCTTGGGATACTACTTCCCCCCTTCCACCGCAAACATTCAAGGGTACCCTTTAGTAATGCATCCCCCCGATGCCTCAACATTCAACAGTGGATTTTTCGTCGCTATCTCACTGCTCGTGCCTGTAGTGGGGTTCACGGCCTTGTTTTCAAAACGCGTAAGAGAATCCTCTGAGATACTGGTTTTTGCTCTTGTCGCAGTGATTTCCATACCTCTCTTGTTCACTGCATTGAATCCTCCACTTGGGTTTGTTGTCGTATGGTTAGTTGAGCATGTGCCGATTTTCGCTTTCAGACGCCCTCAGGTCTACATGTTTGTGTTACAATTCGCGTATGCGTACATGTTTGGCTTAGGAGTCTTGGTGCTATGCCAGCTCACAAGGAAAATAGGGGGCAGAAGACCCCGAAGGTTACTCGAGGTCACCATAATAGTATCTCTGTTAGTCCTTACTGTTTTTGTTAACGCCTTTCCTCAATGGTTAGGTCATGCTACAAGAATTGATTTCTATGATGAGAGTGGAAAGATCCGTAGCGTATCCACTAGGGTCCAAGTTCCGGATTATGTTGAACAGGTTGTTGGATATCTCAATACTGTTCCTCAGCGAGGAGGTGTACTGGTTCTTCCAATGGTCAGCAGCATGAGGGCTTATGATTGGAAAAACGGATACTTTGGATTTGATGTCTACTATCTGTCTCTGAAACGCCCAGTGCTTGCTCACAACTTCGGAGAGCCACTCCAAAGGCCTACAGACGCAATCTACGACTTCATCGATGATTATGTTTACCGAAATGGTGCTAGATTTGTGGACTTGTTGATGTTGCTGAATATCAAATATGTTATTGTTGCTGATGATGCGCTAAGATGGGGAAGTGCTACGTTCAATATCAACCAAATCCATGAATTCCTCTCACAGAGCAAAGACATACGATTAGTCGACAGGTTCGGTAATCATACCTTGTATGAGACGACGAAGACGCCCGAAGAGTTCTACGCCGTTACAGAGAGTCTACTGAAGTCGGGAACGATAGCCCAAAGCTTGTCCTCGTTATTGAATCAGAAAGAGCCAACAAGAATAGCGTTGGTTAACAGTTCTGAAGAGGTTCTTTCGTACAATGAAGCGCCTCCCAAGATTGTTTTGAATGAGCTAAGCCCAATAAATTTTCGTCTACAGGTGCTTGATGCCAAGTCGCCCTTCCTTTTGGTCTCCACAATACTCTATGACAATGGTTGGATGGCTGAAGTTGATGGAAACGAACTTGACCATATCAAAGTCAACGGAGTCTTCAACGGTTGGATTGTAAAACAAGAAGGCAACTTCACTGTGCATGTATACTATCTTCCACAGGTAAGTGTGCGGCTCTTTGAGAATCTTTCCGTCATATCTGCTGCGTTGATGTTGACCACACTTAGCACTAGGTTCAGTTCAAGAGATTTTCGTCGCAAAGCGCATAGTAGTCAATCATTTATCCCACGGGATGAACGTTGAGAGTGTCAGGTCGACGGCATATGTTCCCAAGTAGGAAGAAGAAGTTGATAAGATGTAAGCACTGTCTTGCTCTTCTAGTGTTTCTTATGCTTCTAGCTCAGTCCTCCTTCTCTTTTCACGTCGGGGCTTTGGAAAAGAACGGGGTTTTGCTGCAAGTAGACAACTCACAACGACTTGCCTATCCCGATGAAAAGGTTGAGTTCAATCTGAACATTACCCAGAATAGGGGGAGTACTGAAAGCTTCATCATCCGACATGCTTGGGCAAACTCTACATTGGATCTTCCCATGGCAATAGCCATGGCTGATACCAACCAGACAGTCTACGATTCTTCGCCGTTCGGAAACGACGGTATGCTCCACAACTTTGCGTTTAATGAAAGTAGCGGATGGGTGATTGACAAGAATGCATCGGGGGGTTCAGCTCTTGCATTCGATGGTATAGATGACTATGTGGAAGTCCCCGACAGTCCTAGCCTTCACAATTTGATGTCTCAGATTACCATAGTTGGATGGTACAAGCCCCTCTATAATCAAGTGCATGATAGCATAGTATCCAAGCACTGGCTGTCTATGTCTCTCGGTGGTGCGAACGAGAGATTTCCAAGAGTCCAGTTCAGGCTTAGCTTTCAGGATGGGACAGATGCTGACCAGAACGTTTTGGTTGGTTCCACCCATGCTCAGATAGGCAAGTGGTCGCAGTTCGTGGGTGTATATGATGGGCTGGAAATGAAGGTCTATCTGAATGGTAATCTGGATGGTTCACTTAGCCGACCTAACAAAAAAATCAATATGGGTAACTATCCGTTATGGATAGGTGGAAACAACTTTGGTGGACGCAACAACGGCGTCATTAGCGAAGTCCAGATTTACAACAGGGCCCTATCCAGCGACGAAATTAAGTGGCTCTACAATAGGAGCTGGAACGAAAAACTGAGTAGCTACCAGGAAGTGCTAGAAACTGGTAAAAGCCTTAGGTTAACTTTCGATATCGAAGTACCCGAGGGTACGAGGGCTGGCTATACACAAAAATTCCTAGTGACGGCGTTTCCTCAATTCGACCACCAAGATGCAGAGGTCTTGGTTTTGACCGTAGAAGTGCTCGAGCGCTATAGTGGTACTATTTCACTCGATCAACAGGA
>Ga0315280_10005446_pt1 | contig 18109 bp, 18 predicted proteins | sample YL17G06_40_MG_FD_203697 | JGI IMG/M metagenome (GOLD analysis project Ga0315280, IMG submission 203697) | Sediment microbial communities from Yellowstone Lake, YNP, Wyoming, USA - YL17G06_40 | ecosystem: Environmental > Aquatic > Freshwater > Lake > Sediment | place: USA: Wyoming | collected... | reverse complement strand
GAACAGAGATGGCAGAGGAGTTCCGCATCAGGTTCGAGAAGTATGGCATCCCAGCCTATGAGACGCCTGAAAGAGCCGCAAGGGCCATGTATGCTCTCGCCAGGTACGGCCACTATATCCAGTCTTTAATGCAGTCTGAGAGCCAGTGAGATCAGATGTCGCAGTTGATGATCAAAGACAAGTCCCTCAAGTCCTGAACGGGTGTTCGTTCGCGGTACTCTGAAAGAATCAGGCAACTTGGAGCAAGAACTTCCAATGCGTTCCTTTCGTGACAGGGACTATCTGATCACGCCTGAATGTTTCATCTTTGTGGTCATTGGGAATCTTCATCCAGCAGACCGAGTCATAGCGTACCTGAAGTATGTCCCGGACAAGCACGGAAGATGGGGCCACGGTGATTCGCATTACCGTCGAGTACTAGAGCATTACAGCGTTCCGTGTGTGATAGATTCGATGCGCTTCCTTCGCGAGAACGCTCCGGAGTATGTGTTCGAATCGAACGTGCATGGTATTAGCCTGCCGGCGGTGCCTACATGGAGAATCGCTGAGCATCTTCGTCCTGAGCAAAGGGTACTCCAGCTTCAGAGTGCTGGCCAACGAGACGAGCTTGAGAACAAGGCCCTCAGACTGATCGAGCGAATCTCGCTCGACGCTGGAGTCTCTGTGGATTCTCTTGGCTTGACTGGATCAGTTCTTGCCGGAATACATGATCCATCATTCTCTGACATCGACATAGTGGTCTACGGATCCAAGAATGCATTTCGAGTCAAAAGCTACTTGCAGAACAAGCCATCAACGAGTTCGATTCGAGAACTTGCTGGGACATCCCGAGAGAAATGGATCGCTGAAAGGCTCAGTTCAACTTCGCTGACACGGCAAAATGTTCTGGATCTGTTGGCTCGAAAGTGGAATATCGGACTCTTTGAGGGAACAGAATTCTCCGTACATGCAGTTCACACAGAATCAGAAGCACAAGACCACTATGGTGACGAGCGCTATGTTCCGGTTGGAATTGTTGACGCCACGGCCAAGATAGGAGACTGCAGTGAGAGCCTATTCATGCCTGCAGTCTACCGAGTTGATACAGCTGCCCTGAAGGGGGCATTCTCAGGTTACACCGTGGATCGGATCGTCAGCTTCGAGGGCCTGTATGCTGACGTAGCGAGAGACGGTGAAGGGGCCTCATGTAGAGGAAAGCTCGAGAGGGTCGAATCCGTGTCGGGTCTTCGACATCGAATAGTGATCGGGTCACCTGAGGCTGAGGGCAACGATTACCTCTTGCCTATCCAATCCTAGTATCAGAGCTATCTGCAGCCACAAGAATGTGCTCGCCAGGCTTTCGCCGGCATTTACTTCTTCGCCTGCGCGATCACGAAGGCTGCTATCTCATCAGCTATTCGCACGTCTGTGGTCGTCTGCAGACCTCTCCAACCAGGCTGAGAATTCACTTCGTGGACAACCAATCCTCGCTCGCTTTCCATGATATCGACGCCAGCGATCTTGCAGTCAAGGGTTTCTGAGGCGCGCACGGCCAGTGCTTCCACTTCCGGGTCTACCTGAAACCGCTTCGGTACGGCTCCTCTGCTTACATTCGTCTTCCAAGAGCTGGACACTCTAAAGATGCCCGCGACGACCTTGCCACCAACAACGAACGTGCGTATGTCCCGTGTTCCGTGCCCAATGAATTCCTGAACATACAAGACATGTTTGTAGAACCTGAGTGTTCTCATGACTCGCTCCGCGATGTCCTCATCGCTAATTCTGGCGACTCCAATTCCTCTGGATCCGAAGACTGGTTTGATCACAGCATCGCCCCCGAAGCTTCGGAAGGCCTGCATGGCTTCGCGGATGTTCTCTGTCACAACGGTTCTGGGCACAGGTATGCCGCGTTCGTTCAGAAGCGCGAGGGTATAGTATTTGTCAACAGCCCTCTCGATCGCGGCTGGCGGGTTTATGATGGGCATTCCCTCTCTAGCCAGTTTGTGGAGTCCATCCATCTGGAAGATGATCTCGTCGAGCGATCCTCGCCCAATCGGCCTCACAAGAATTGCTGATAGACTACTGAGAATGTCGATCTCTCCGAGTGAGAACTTAGGGGTCGATCCGATTCGCGCTGCCACATCTGAGAATCTGAATGCTACGGGCTCTACGCTCTTCCGAACGAACGCTTCCTTCAGTCTCGACGAGCACCATGCATCTTGGTCGCGAGTCATGAGGCCGACTTTCAAGTGAGAAATACTCCGCCCTCATACATGCTGACTCGTATTAAATAGGGCACAGGCTGGCGCCGGCGGACTCAAATTGAGAATCGTGAGCTACGCTGTCAGGACGAAATACTGGAAACCCGGGGACGACTATCGCAACATCATTCTCGAGTCTCTCACGACGAATTTGCAGGAGGGAGACATTGTCGCCATTTCAGAGAAGGCGCTCGTGGTAGCTCAGGGTCGGCTCGTCGACGAGTCCCAAGCCCATCCCGGCGCCTTGGCGCGGATTCTCACGTTCTTCTGGATGAGGCTGATTTGGGGCCACTTGCTCGGTAGGCTCTGCCACCTTACGAGCGCGAACATATCGCGTCTAAGGGGGTACCCTCCCCTAGAGGGGGCTAGGCACAAGCAGGTCTGTTTGGAGCAGGTTGGCTTTCTCCAAGCTCTCCGGCCCTTCTCTGAGGGTGGGATAGACACATCGAATCTGCCATATTCCTTCGCTAGCCTGCCACTCGAATCCCCCGCGCACCTTGCTGAAGAGATACGGAGTAGCATTGCCGCTGGACTCGGCAAGAAGGTCTCAGTGGTCATCGTGGACAGCGACAAGACCTACTCGTGCTCTAGCATTCATGTCGCTTCGCGGAATACAGAGATTTCAGGAATCACTAGGCTCGGTTTCTTTGCATACTTGATAGGGCGGGCTCTCAGGTGGAGAGCGAGGTCAACGCCTCTTGTATGGGTAGGCTCCGAGATTACTCCAGAGTTCGCGTTGCGTGTGGCCGGCCTCGCTAACAAAGTCCGTGGCTTCGGGGCGGGAAGAACCGCTTGGGAGATGGCTGCGCGGTTTGGCGTGTCAATAACTGATGTCGATTGGCAAATGCTTGAACAGATCGAGCACAAGCCAATCGTGATCCTAAGACCGGAATGAGATAATGCATCCGGCCCTCCTAGGGCCTGTACCCGTCAAGAATCAACACTGACAGGGTAGACGCCGTGAGATCGGCGGTCGTGCCCGGGTTGCAGCGATGGTCTGATCTCCGGAGTGCCTTGTCCATCTTCTCGACCGATCTTCGTCCGGTCTGAGTCTTCATTCCGCCCTTTCTAAGAACCTTCTCCGCCTGGAGAGAGATCTCTTTCGCTCTCTTCACGCCTTGCTTTCGAGCAACCAATGTGTCCGGAACCTGAGAGAGTATCTTGAGGTAAGTGTCGACAACTGCTGTGTTGATGTTACCTGTTGAACGTAGTTCCCGTTTCAGGAATGGCAGTCCGATGTCGAATGTTACCGAGAAGTTGTTGGTCCATTCCGAAGATACAGCATCATACTCGGCCGATATTCGAAAGACATCGAGCAGTGAGAGCCTTTGTCTGCGAATTCTCCTGATTGAGTTTCTATCATTAACGTCTAATTCCGGCACCTTGCCCATTCCGCCGGAAGACAAGTGGGACACTGCGAGATACACATTCACAGCATCCTCGGATGTCGTCCTGTTCACAACTTCCCTCAACTTGTTTCTGATCTCGCGAGCCCGCAATGTGGATCCAGGCGAACCCATTCCCGATGCGTAGGCAATCGGAATGAGGAGCAAGATTGCGCCTAGGCTAGTGTTTCCTCCATGCTGAAATTCAGAGCAGGTTTCAACTGCGTTACGAATACACTCGCCAATCGCGAGTCCTCGACTCCGCGACGACCGGGTGCCAATTCCATGCCCACGTAATGCTGCGAGACGAAAGTGTGATCCGAGTCCTGCGGCCGAGGCGAGGAAATGCTCGTATCGTGTCTTGTCAAAATCCTGTGTCCTGTGAACATTTCCAGGCTTAGGATATGCGCTGACTTCAAGCAGCAAAGCAAGCTGCAGGGAGGCAGCAATCTCGTCAGCTCTGTCGAGCATTGTGCTCATAGTGGGACATCCTGGACCAGCTTAGACTGTGCTCTCACCATGAACGGCGCTCATGACTTCATGCCGCTTGGTTGGTGGAGAAGGCCGGTCGCCTTGAGCGCCTTGACCACAGCGAATGTCACCAATGTTGCAGCAGGCAGCACGACGACCAGTCTCTCTATCGGGTAAACATAGAATATTGCCAACCATGCTTTGGCCAGACTCTGTGGTGTGAGGCCCATCAGCGGCACTGCCATGCTCGCAAAGATCAGTGTTCCGGTAAGGTGCTGAGTCATCGTACCAATCAAGGCGAGGAGACATGCAGAAACTATTGCCTTCCATCTGGTTGCCCCGGATATCCACTCGACCGGCCTTCTACCAAGCGGCGATACTAGGAGAACCCAGACGACGATGTGGAGCCAGATGAACGGGAATTCAGTCGTTCCATTCAGGAATGGGACTGAAACGAAATGCAGCGTTGAAGGATGAACAAAGAACAAGGCCAGCAATGCTGAGTAGATTAGGACTGAAAGGAGCCATTTTCGTCGCATCAACAGACCGAGAACGAGCGCATTCATCATCGGCGCTAGGAAATCAAGTCCGAAGAAGTTCGTCCGGCCCGTGATCATTATCCCAAGGAATGTCCCGACCACCGCAGCGACCGGACCTGCGTAGGGACCCAACACGACTCCCAGAAGAGGCGCAATGAATTCTGTGGTGCTAAAGACGCGCCCGGATCCGCCGATCAGCACAAAAATCGGGAACAGCCTGAACGTTCCATAGACCGCAGCAAATGCCGCAGCGAACGAGATAAGCCGTGTATGGGAGATCTCAGCTGGAATCATCGTTCCATCCCTGCGTTCAAGTTCCATGTTGCAGAAGGCGTTTCCTCAGGGACTCCTAGCAGCCATGACTGGGCTTTTCCATCCTGAGAATCGGTCCTCCAATCCCAGAACATCGAGGATGTATAAAGCCTAAGAAGCGTCTAGCATTCCCGACAGTTTCAGACGGTAGTAGACTGCAGTGCCAACGACAGTGACGATGGTGACTGTTATGATTCTCTCGACCGGATAGATATACGTGACAAGATTCCAGATGTCGGCAGGTAGATTGTAGTACCAGATGGCTAATGCGCTTCCGAAAGTGTGGTCAGTCATTGTGCCGACGAAACCAGCTATGGCGACCGCGAATGTGGTCTTCTTCAGTCCGTTGGACGCAAAGTAGTTGGCAGCCAGATTTGCAACTGGCGAGAACGCGAGAATCATGGCGACCACGTTTAACCATGGATAGAACATGGCAGCACGACCGAATGGATGGAGGTAAAATGCACCTACGCAAAGCAGGATTATCATCGCCGGCACGTATCCCCTGCCTTTTCTGATGAATCCTGCTGCTAACGCACCAAGCGCTGCAGGCAGAGGTGTGAGGATCCCGAAAATGGCGCCTGCAGGGTTAAGGAACAATCCAATCAGCGCACCCACCAGAACGGAGAATCCGCCCGTGAGGGGGCCGAGGAGCAATCCGATGAGAGGGGCTGTGACAACTCCCAGCGTGATGCTCCCGCTTACTCCAATGGCTATCGAAAACGGGATTACCGTGACCACTGCCTGAATAGCCGCAAAGATGGCGATCGCCGAGACTTGCCGCGCAGTCAGATGGGGATGCAGCTGAGACACCAACTGTAGGTCCTCCAAACCCTCCAGGGTTCGGTCATATCCACAGTTCGAGTTCTAAATCGTTTCCGTCAAGGATATTGTGGCGTTCAGACGGTATCCAGTGTGAGTTTGCCACACTTGAGGGCCAGAGAAGGTGACTTCGTGGAGACCTCTGATGGCCTCTTCTTTGACGTCAAGGGCCTACTGCATCCTTCAGACAGGGTGGTCGCGTACCTTCGTTACTACCCTGACGGTCGAGGCACAAGGCTGAGAGGCGGAGTTCGATACGCGAAGGTCTACGAGCTCCCTCGAAGACGTCTTCTAGTCAAGAAGAGATGGCCACAGTACCTGTACTGCGACGAGATACAAGGCCGTGACCTTCAAGGGGTCCCGGTAAACAGTATCCGAGTTTTGCACTTGCCTCAACGTCGACTGAGAGCCATTCTCAATTCGAGAGATCGTCATTCGCTTGAGGCAAGCGCGGCTAGGCTTGTCAAGGAACTCACGTGCAAGTCAGGAATCTCGCTCACAAAATTCGGTATTTCCGGTTCTCTGCTCGTGGGTCTACATCGCCGCGACTCGGACATAGACATCATAGTCTATGGCATGGAATCTGCAAAGCGCATTCAGCAAGCCCTGTTCGCTCTCCTCGAAGAAGGCCGGCACTTTCACAAGTACGGGACTCGCGATCTCAGAAGACTGTACGCGAGGAGAGGCCTGCAGCATGCTATCACTTTCAGGGATTTTGAATTGCAGGAACGCAGGAAAGCCCTGCAGGGCAAGTTCATGAGTCACGACTACTTCATTCGATGCATCAAGGATTGGGCAGAGATTTCAGAAAGGTACGGAGATGAGCGGTGCATCCCGTTGGGGAATTGCAGCATATCTGCTGGAGTCTCTGATGACACGGAATGCTTACTGACCCCATGCCGGTACACGCTCAGAGAAGTGAAGGTTCTAACGGGGGACGCTCGTCACAAGCCAGGTGAGGTGGTTTCGTTTCGTGGTCGCTTTGCGGAGCAGGTGCGCAGTGGCGAGCGTGTCTTTGCACGAGGCAGACTCGAACTAGTGCGATCAGGGCGGTCGAGATACTTCAGACTGGTCGTAGGTGAAGGCCGGACTGATGCCCTGCGTACGACATGGTAGGTTTTTCCCCGAGAGCCTGTCCGGCAGTCTTCATCCGTCTCTTACGACTCTGTTTCTTAGGATACCCAGTCCTTCGATCTGGGCCTCTATCACATCTCCCGGTTTGAGGAGCTTCTTCTCTGGCCTAGCATAGAATCCGACTCCCGCTGGTGTCCCGGTAGCAATTATGTCGCCCGGCTGGATAGTCATGACTTTCGAGATGAAGGCGATCAGCTGCGGAATCTTGAAAACCATATTGGCTGTCGTGCTGTTCTGTCTTACCTCGCCGTTGACTCTCAATTCCATCTTCAAGTGATCAGGGTCTATCACTTGGTCCTTGAGCACAAGATACGGGCCGGTTGGAGCGAATGTGTCAAAACTCTTGCCCCTGAACCATTGCTTGTCTGCAAACTGTATGTCTCTCGCACTTATGTCGTTGAACACAGTGTAACCTGCAACATGGTCGAATGCTTCTGACTCAGCGACATCCTTGCCCCCTTTTCCGATTATGACAGCAAGTTCGACTTCATGGTCAACTTGGCTTGAGATCCTAGGATAGACAACGGGATCGTCTGGGCCGATGATCGCGGTGCTCGGCTTGGAGAATAGAATGGGTCTATCAGGGATGGGAACCTGCGCCTCCTCTGCATGGTCTCTGTAGTTCAGGCCGACGCAGACTATCTTGGGAGGGCATGGAACGGGAGGCAATACACGCACACCGTGAATGCTGCACAGCATGCTCTGGTTTCCTTCACTTGGACTCTCTCCTACGAGTCCTCGTGCGTGAGTGGCGAGTTCTGACACGTACTCTTTGATATCTTCACCGAGTTCGACGAAGTCGATTATGGTTTGGGGGAAGGTTTCAGGCGGGCGTACGTTCCCCCGGAGTTTCGAACGACATAGCTCATGTGCACAAGCCAGATCAACGATCATACCGGCCTCAAGCACACCGAGCCTTGCCTGCTGATGAACTTCGAACATGACTAGCTTCAATGCGGCTTCATCGCTCAGCGAACTAGATTGCTGACAAGGCTTAATACTATTCAATGCGTCTGCGCTTGTTCCATCGTCAAGTGAGGCGTACCTGTTGGACAAGAAGGTCGGTGTAGCCGTTGTTGGTGCTGGCTTCGTCGGCGGACAAGCACACGTCCCGGCATTCAACAAGATACCTGGGTCAGAACTCGTAGCATTGGGAGACCGTGATGAGCAGAGGATCAAAAAGTACTCGGACAAATATCACGTGAAGTACTATCTCGACTACGACCAGCTTCTGAATGATCCGAAAGTAAACGCGGTTGTCTTGGCGGTTCCGACACCGTTTCACTTCGACATGTCCATGAAGGCGATAGCCAAAGGCAAGCATGTGCTCTGTGAGATGCCTCTCACCCCTAGAGTCGTGGAAGCGGAGAGGCTTGGAAGAGAGGCTGAGAAGGCCGGAGTCACGCTGATGCCGGTCCTCAACTTTCGGTTCACGCCGAACTATGTGAAAGCCAAGGAACTCATCGATGCCGGGAAGATCGGGAAGCCTGTGGCCGTTTCCTTCAGGGAATTCATAGCGGCCAAGGATCTTGCGGCTCAATGGCCAGCTAATTCGTGGGCATGGAACATCGAGAAGAGCGGAGGCTACCCTGACTTCACGCTGTCCGTATGGTCCATTGACCTTCTGAGGTGGCTCTTGGACGCTGAGATTACCGAAGTTGAGTGGAAATCGAGCTACGCGCCTTTGAAGGAATTTGGCGGCATAAAGTCCTACAATACGATGGGGCTTGTCAAGTTCTCAACCGGGGCTGTCGGCGCTCTTCATTTCAGCTCAATGGTGGTACCCACAGCAGGGACAAGTCGCCTTGAAGTCTACGGAGACAAGACTCTGAATCTTCAGGCGAATTGGAACGACTCGCTCACATTAGTCGGGCAAAACCCAGAGCGACAGGAATGGATGTTCAGAGAAGGCGGAACAAAAGTCTGGGGCCACTACCAACTCGACGAATACTTCATTCAATGCTTGCTCAGCAAGAAGAAACCTAAGATAACCGCCGAGGACGCAGCCAAGGCAATCGAGGTCGCATCAAAGATAGTCAAGTAGAAACCTGTAGGCTTCCACTCATGCGGTCACGATAGCCATAGTCTCCTTCAGGACATCGGCGTTTATTCTGCCAGATCTGAAGGTCTGCCCAGTCCTGGTGTTGTTCACTGAAACGGCAGCTGGTGCGAAAAGGTTAGGGTCGATCTTGTAGAAATCGAACCCTGCGGCCTTGAAGATCTCATAGAAGGGCTTGCCGTATTCTGCGGCAGTCGAGGACGGCGCTTTTGCAACGATTTCCCTCAATCTCCGATCATCTTCAAAGTCTACAGTGTAGTATGTTTCTCCACCGTAATACAACGCATCATTTGCTCGGCCCATTGCTTCTGCGGATTTGGGATGAATTGTAGGGATTGGAGCCGATCCAAAGGCGTGGGTGATTTTCTTCGGATCGAGACCCAGTCTTCTCAGCTTGTAAATGCCTATCTCCACGATTCTGCCGGACACTTGAACAGCGCCGGCAACTGAATTCGTCGGAGTCACGAACACATAGACCTTCGATGGTCTGACACCACATTCCGATGCAACATAGGAAATCGCATCATCAGGCGGGAGCTTGTCAGATTCGAGAACTATGATTGCGACATCTGCCTTGTCTCTGTATTCGATTTCGGCGTAGATGTCCTTGGGCTTGAGAGCAAGAGCTCTTGCCGGTCCTGACCCCATCCCGAAGTAGTCTTCCGTCTTGATATCCCAGCCTGCGAACTGGGATGCCAAAGCGCTGATTGGAGGCTGATCAGTCGCCACATTAATCGTGGGAAGGTCGAAATCATCGTAGGTTCGAGAAGAAAGCGAAACCTTGCACAGACCGGCCATACAGAGCTTGACAGCCATCAAGCCAGCCTCATATCCTCCAGGAGCGTTTACACCGGCATCGATGATTGTGGCTCCTTTCGGACGCTTCTCTACTCTGACTTGCAGCTCGTCCCTGCGGCTAAGGATTTCCTTCACAATTCGCATTGCATGTTTGTTGACGCTAATTGCCATTCTCATCTACCTTTCAATGAGTCTCTCATTCCACTTCAGATCTGAGTTATCCGTGACTCGGGCAAGAACTTGGCCTTTTCCCTCTTCGTTCACGTCTCCGCTGAAGAAATAGAATGGGCCAGGAATCTTCTCGTCTCCAACTTTCGCCTTTGCGCGTATCTCCTCGAACTGAAAACTAGGCAAGACTCCGCCCACGTTACCGAGCACAATGATTTTTCCACCTGTCATTTGTGCTCCAACGCGACCTGCACAGTTTCTCTCAATCATGATGGTTCCGTTCTTCATGTGGATGCCCGCATAGAGGTCACAATTACCTTTGATCCGAATCGTTCCGCTTTGCATCCACGCCCCAGTTTCGGTTCCGCAATTGCCGTGAATGGTAATCGTCCCGCCGCGCATGCCCTTGGTTCCACCGCGTGCGGAACCGCCGATTGCGTCTCCTGCGTCTCCTTGGACCTCGATCTGGCCGTTGCGCATCTGTGTTGCAAGCCATGATCCCGCATTGCCGGTTACGGTGATCGATCCTCCTTGCATACGCTCGCCTAGGTACATTCCTGCGTCGCCGTCGATCTGGATCGACCCGCCAGTCATCTCGAAACCTATTCGCCTCACAGCGCTCACATTTCCAGTGATTTTGACGGTGCAATCGTCGAGCGTGCGTCCGATCTCGCCCTGAACCTTGAAGAGAGAACCCAGCTTGATTCTGCGATTGCCTTCCCAAACCTGCGTCAATTCAATCTCGCGCAATGATTTGCCCGCTACGAAGTCTGGGCTGATGCATTCGGCCGTTACTGGGATCCTGAACTGTCGGGTGGGAGTGAAGACGAGATCGGTCAATCCTCATACGTCTCCTCTTGTCGTGATGGCTTGTGACGATGTGAGGTAGCGTTCCTCGATTGGGTAGTTGGCCATGCGGACAGTGTAGTAGTCATCGAACTTGCGCTCCAGATCGCTCGTAACAGTCTTCATGATCCCTTCGGAAACTTCGGGTTTGGTCCAGAAGGTTCTCCCTTGGACGCTTCGTACAACCTCGCCGTTCTTGACGACGATGCGTCCGTCCTTGACAGTGAAGGCGGCACTAGCGAAAGCCTTCCTTACAGCCTTGTAGTCCTTGGCTGGGTCGATCTTCCGAGGTTCAATGCTGTAGATCGCGATGTCCGCATCTGCGCCTGCTCCAAGCTGGCCCTTGCATCCAAGGCCGAGCGACTTCGCGGTAGCGGCTCGGGTTATCGTCGCGATTTCATGAAGCGAGTACTCTCTGTCGATCCCAGGCAGGTCGAGCCGTCTCCTTGCTGTCTTGTTGATCTTGTCAATGACTCTCTGCCGAGCTTCCCTGCTCACAAGCCAGGAGATCACGCGTGGATATGCTGTGAATGGGCCTCCGTTTGGATGATCAGTGGTCAGATAGATCTTCCACGGATCTTTGACGAGCAATGCCAGTTCAAGAGCGATGCCCCATTGTATGGCGTTGACGTAGTTGCTCTTCTTGTAAGTCGCCGACACGACTCCCGCGCCAGTCTCTGACTCTACATCAGCATTGAACCACTTCGTCTTCGAGAACTTGAACAACGCAAACATAGCCGGGCCATCGGCAGTCATCCAAGTCACATTCGTGAAGACCAGCTGGCCTGGATCAATGGAGACATGGTCATGCGTGTTCACATAATCAGCGATCTCGGGCGCTCCCGACCTTACGTCTGCCCATGACCACCCTTTCCTACCGGTGAACTGGGCATGCGTTACATGCATGGTCTGGCCGCTTTCTCTTTGGATGTCGTGAACGCAATCCATCGTGTCGAGTGTTGTCTGATAGTTACCGGGCTCTGAGAGTCCGTTTGGGTGAATGTGAACTGCGTGCGGCAAGTTGAGGATCTTATTCACTTGGCATAGAGCTCTCACGATCTCTCTTGGGGTCACGTCGAAGTTTGGAACCTTGTCGTCCAAGTGTCTAAGGTTTCGTCCCCAACGCCATGCTTCGATTCCGCCGGGATTCACGATCTTGATCGCGTAGCCCTTTGTGGCCTCGAGCATCCACGCCACATACGCTGCCAGCTCATCGATTCTTCCTTGTTTGACATACTCCATCACAAACCAGTTGTTGCCGAGAAGTGGGAAGCATCCTTTGTCGATGATCGGGATGTCATTGAGTTCCTCGTGGGTATGACGTGTCTTCAGTGGCGGTGTGGCAGGTTCGAACACCGTAGTGTACCCCATTCTCGCGTATCGGTAGCCTGTCGTAAAGACCGACGGGATCGTGTGGCCGACTCCCGAGCGTGTGTACTTAGTCTTCGGCTCGGGATCTCTCCAATGGTCCTCCGGGCGCATCATCCTCGCACAATTGGCCTTCGATCCGGCGATGTGTGAGTGAATATCGACGCCTCCAGGCATCACGGTCATACCTGAGACGTCCAGCACACGCGCTTTGCGGCTCACTTTCTCGACTATCTTGCCATCTCTGATCGAGATGTCAATCTTTTCGCCTTCGATGCCGTTCAGAGGATCGAAGACGTAGCCGCCCCGGATGAGAAGCTCAGCCATCAGCGTCTCGCCCCCATCTTCTTGACGCGTTTGATGATCGCGTCAAGGATCTCCTCATCTGTTCTGACGCCCAGAGGAGGTTCAATCACTTTCTTTGCTTCAAGTGCGACCCCATCAATTCGGTAAATTGTGCCAGCCGCCTCGACTCCAATGATCGCGGAAGGCATCACAACTTCGGACGCGTCCGAGGTGGGAGTTCTCTTCGGCTCCACTGTAACGATCGGGATCTCAAGCAGGTTCTTCACAGCTGCTCTCGGAAAATGAGACACGGGATCCGATGCAACGACAAGAGCTGTGTCTACTTCACCACGAGCGAGTGCGTCAATTGCTGACGTGTCGCCGGGGTTGAATCTCGGGTATCCCTGCGTGAGGTCCACGGCATATGGGTATCCAGTCTGCCATGTTGAGACTTCGTTTGCGCCGGTAACATTGAACCACCCTCTCATCGGCACAACCACGAACTTGGTCACGTAGTTTAGATCCCTGACAAGTGCCAGGGCGGCCTCTGTGTTCCGATGCTTTCCCATAGTCATCGTGAGGCCAAGACCGAAGAACAGCGCTCCAAACTCGCACTCCATCATCATGTCCGCGATCTCTTCGATCGTCTCAACCGGGACCTCAGCCACGAAGTCTTGTTCGATTTCTTCGCCATTGATGGCTGTTCTCAACGCGGTCAGAAGTTCGTAGTCTCCGTTTGGTTGGATCTGGATGAATCGGTCGGCAAGCTTGGCCGTATCGGTCTTCCTTACATCGACAACGATGAGTTTGCGGTCTTTGCGTGTCTTTCGGAACCTCCCCTCACTGAAGATCGTGTATCGGTTCATGTGGCGTGGGTGGGAGTGGACCGGGTTACATGCCCAGTAGATGACCAAGTCAGCAGAGTGCCGGACTTCGCCGAGCGTGCAGGTTGCTTCGCCGGCATCTTGAACACCGAGTATTGTAGGACCATGACATGATGTTGTTGTATTGTCGACAATGCCGCCGACAAGTTCAGCAAGCTCGATCCCCTTCGAGATAGCCTCACATGAGGTCTGGCTCCAACCATAGAGCAAAGGGTACTTGGCGTTGATCAGAATCCGTGCAGCCCGGTCTATCGCTCTGGTGAATGTGGTTGGACGGAGCTTTCCTTCTCTTCTTACGAGTGGTTTCAGTATTCGGCTCTCATCCGCTGTTGTGAATCTGCTCACCGAGATCGCGCAGCCGTTGCGTGCCGAGTCGACAATACGCCCATCATACGTTATCTCGAGGTTGTCGCAGCCCGATGCGCAAAATGTGCAGAGTACGTTCTGTAGAGTCGTACGTGGCATGTTTCTCACTTGGTCTTCATGCTTGTGATTTCTTTGAGAGTTGCTACTTTTGCTTCTGGTGCTCGCTCTATGGTGGCCTTGAGCCCTTTCAGAGTCGGCATACCAGAAGTGTGAGTTGATGTCCCAAAGAGCATGCTCGCCCAAGCACCATATGGGATGAACACAATTCGTCTATGCGGGGCCTGTTTGGATATGGTGCCTCTCAGGATCACTTCTCCAAACTCGGTCTTGACGCGGACATTCTCGCCTTCCAATGCGCCGAGCTCTTTCATATCATCCGGATCGATCTCGCAGATTGCCACAGATCGGGAGTATTCATCCGAGAACTTTCCATGCTCTCTACTTCGAGCTTGTGAAAGGCTTCTCCCCGAGATGACTGTGACTTCGAGTCCTGGCATAGCTCAACGATCTGGCGTCAGCTAACGTAAGTCATTCGTATATTACATCCGCTCGGTAACCTGTATACAGTATGTTCAGGCGGTCGGAAGAAAGCCATGCCTCCGAGAGGACGAAGAAGCCTGTATGTTGCAGTTGTTGCAGTGCTGGCAGCGCTTCACATCGTCCTATCGTATGCTCCTCCCCTCGTCGGTTTCAGAAGAATGAGCATAGCCATAGAACCGTTGGAAGGCATCATTGCTGGGCCATACCTTGGCTTCCTTTCGGCAGTAATCGGTTGGATCGGGGGCCGTTTCGTTAGGCCTGATGGCATCTGGATTGAGAACCTCTTCGGAATCGCGGAGGCCATAGGAGCTCTGGGAGCAGGCTTCCTGGTTACGAGAAAGTGGTATCTCACGGCCGGGCTCTATGCATTCCTGCTGCTGGGTTTTCTGATCCACCCGCTAGCTGGAAAGATACCATTGTGGACACTCTGGGACACAGATCTCGGGCTTGCGGCCATATTCCCGGCAGCTTTCCTTCTCCGTAGGCTTAGTGATGTGAAGTCGAGTGCCTCGTACCTTGTTCCTGTAATCGCTTTGGTTGCATTTGCCTCCGTAGAGTTGGACTCGATGGTGAGGATATTCATGCTCACGGTTGCAGGACTCTACAGGGTCTATCCGATTCCCGTAGACCTACTTGCGGGGACTATTTGTCCTAGGCGCGTTTCAGACTCCCGTGGAGGCGGCATATAGTGTTCTGGCCTCTGTGTTCATTGGTGTTCCGGCGCTTGTCGCGCTCGAGAAGGGCAGGATTCTGAGTTGGCCGCTCTAGTGGATGCCTTGCGGTCTGACAGTGTTGCACATGTTTCAGGGTGTACTACACATGTTTTAGGGTGTATTCCACCCCTGCTTCCGCATCAACACTAAGGCTTGGCGGGTTTCTCCATCAGTTTCGTCTTCTTGAGAACGCTCCCATCATCGTAGTGAGGAGTCCTTGACACGGCGTCTTGTGACTTCTCGCTCTCTCTCGCGTCATCGGCGAGTCGAGCCGCCTGTCGCATCATCTCATGGGCCGCTGAAACAATCTGCGTGTATCGTTCCCATTCCTTTACTTGGAAACATCCCTCGACGCTGATGTCAGCTACTCGACGTGCTGTTTCGTAGGCAGCCATGGCCTTCGTTCCAGCGTACGGATTAGAGAAGGATGCCGCCTTGATGGCTTTCTCCTTGTCTACGACGACCTGCGGCAAAGAGACCTGAGCGCCCTTCTTGATCGATTCTATGACTCGATCGATCTCTGCAGTGAGCAGATTCAATGCTCCTGTTATTGCGAGTACTCTTGTCACATCCAGGTTGAACAGAACCATCTCCAGAGGGTCCAAGAATTCCCGTCTTGCGCCGATCATTGAATCGGCTTCAACTATGACGTAGCCGAACCCTTGCTGCTCTAGCTCCTGAACTGACTTCTTTGCTGGACTGTCCGACACAACTACTACCGGGATGCCCGCAGCCTTGATGATCTCTCGGGCTCTCTTCGGCCCTGGGAGCGTCGCGTTCGGGCTTGTTATGACTACAAGCTGAGGCTTGAACTCGAGTAGTCTCTTTGCGGCTTCTTCCGCCTGTTCTGTCCCTAGCTTAGCTCCTGCTCCGACGACGCGTACGTCAATGTCTTGTCTCTCTGCCCTTTCGTCGAGCATGAATTCAATCAATGACGCTGACCCAATGCACCCGAGTTTCAAGAACCCGACCTTGACTGTCATAGCTTCATCAGGCTCCCAAACCGAATCGTGGTCTCTGTCTTTAACTCTTGGCATGCAGCGAGAATCATTCTTTCAGTACAGCTTGTTTCGGCTCGCTGTTCAAAGTGATTGTCTAGTAACCATTAAATCGTCTGGTCATCGTTCAGCAGTCAGACAGTTGAATCTATGCGCTTCTGGTGATGCATCATGCAATTCAACGGGGTCGAAGTCGAGGAGACATTCGCAGAAGCATTTCCGATGGTGGTCGGCAGGATCCTTGTGACTGCAGCAAACCCAAACTGGGCCATGATTGCTGGCAAGACTGCGACAGGGTTTGCCTCGTCGATAATCATGTCACCAGCAGAAGCCGCAATCGAGGGAGGCACGGTTCCTCCGGAGAGGACTCCTGACGGACGGCCGGGTGTCTTCATTCAGATGTGGCATAGATCAAGAAGAGAGCTGAAGGTACAGATGATCACGCGCATAGGACAATGCATCCTAACCTGCCCGACGACAGCGGCCTTCGATGCGTTGCCTGACGCGGTACGCAGACTCAAGGTCGGTCTTGCACTCCGCAAGTTTGGTGATGGCTTTCAGAAACGGGACAAACTCGGAGACCGGAACGTGTGGCGAATTCCCGTCATGGAAGGCGAGTTCATTATCGAGGACAGGTTCGGAGTCAAGAAGGGCGTCGCAGGAGGGAACTTCATCATCATGGCCGATTCGCAGCCTTCGGCATTAGAGGCTGCCGAGAAAGCTGTTGAGGCAATGGTCGCGGTAGAAGGCGTTGTGCTTCCGTTCCCCGGAGGCATCTGTCGGTCCGGCTCGAAAGTTGGCTCGATGAAGTACAAGTTGCCTGCGTCAACGAACCACCCCTTCTGCCCCACGCTTAGGACTTCAATTTCAGACTCGAAGGTTCCCGCTACAGTGCAGAGTGTCTACGAACTTGCCTTCAACGGTCTCGACGAGGAAATCGTCAAGAAGGCAACTGGAGTGGGCATCGTGGCCGCTGCAAAGACCCCGGGCGTGGTGAAGATCACGGCCGTCAACTTCGGCGGCAAACTTGGGCCTTACCAGATCCAGCTTGTAGATGCGCTCAAATCGGCCTCCTAGCTCATCAGAAGCGCAGAGTTCGGAAACATGCCCGCCGAGATATCAGAAGGCGTTTTCCTGATCGACACCTTGGGTGCTGGAACTCCGGGTCTAGTGGCCAGTTATCTTGTAAAAGGGGAGAGATCCGCTCTCATAGACACTGGATATCCATCGAGCGCCAGCACATTGCTCTCCGAATTGCGAACTGCTGGAGCTGGTCGCTTGCAGGTTGACTTCCTCATACCCACTCATGTACACTTGGATCATGCGGGAGCGCTTGGTCATCTCACCAAAGAGATACCCACGGCACGTGTCCTGGTCAGCGAACACGGAGCAAAACACCTGATCGACCCATCCAGACTCGTTGAGAGCGCCACACGCGTCTTCGGAGACAAAGCCATGGCTGTATATGGCAATCCTGTGGCTCTGCCAAGGGAACGAGTTGAAGCGGTCGGCGAAGAATACCGACTAGATCTCGGTGCTGGGAAGAAGCTCAAGATATTCTGGACCCCGGGCCACGCATGGCATCACATGTCCGTCCTCTTGGAGAATGAACACCTTCTGATCGCCGGCGACGCCGTTGGATTGCACTATCCGGGATTCGACTTTCCGATCCCAGCAACGCCTCCGCCTGGCTTTGATGAAGAACGTTACGTCAAGAACCTTGCAGATTTCATGAACATGAATCTGGCTGGCTTGCTGCTACCTCACTTCGGGCCAGTACGCGAGAACGTGGGAGCCTTTCTCAATGCAAACATCGACACGATCGGGCAGTGGGAATCAGAGGCCCAGGAGGCAGTCAGGACTGGAAAGCCTCTGGACGAGCTCTTTGAAGTGTTCATGACTGATGTCTTGGAACGCAGTGGCAGATCACGAAAAGAGATACCCGACCATGTCGTTCGGAGTGTCAAGCTCTCGGCGATGGGCTGCTACACATACGCACAGGCAAAGGCGGGCAAGCAGTAGGTCCCAGCAAACGAGCTCCTTGGTCACGGCTTCACATGTGCCCAGCCACAACATTCGTCTGCATGGCACCACGCATTTGTAGTCGTGTTCATGAATGAGTAGTGAGCGCCTGCTATGGGACTTCTGGCAAGGCCTTGTGTTCGCGAATCTTCCCTCTAC
>Ga0315280_10005445_pt1 | contig 18112 bp, 17 predicted proteins | sample YL17G06_40_MG_FD_203697 | JGI IMG/M metagenome (GOLD analysis project Ga0315280, IMG submission 203697) | Sediment microbial communities from Yellowstone Lake, YNP, Wyoming, USA - YL17G06_40 | ecosystem: Environmental > Aquatic > Freshwater > Lake > Sediment | place: USA: Wyoming | collected... | reverse complement strand
TCGAGCCACTTGCCGATACGTTCGAGGCGTTCTGCCCGCGGCACGCCATAGACGTCGCCAATGAAGTTCAGGTATTCGAGCCCGGTGAGGCGCTCATAGATGGCCGGATAGTCCGGAACGTAGGTCGTCATTGCTTTGCACTTCAGGGCATTCGTCTGGACGTTCAGGCCGTTGATCGCGATGGTCCCGACATCGGGCCGCAGCAGCCCGACAATCATCTTGATCGTCGTTGTTTTGCCGGCGCCGTTGGGTCCGAGAAATCCGAAGATCTCCCCGGGGTGGATGGTGAGCGTGAGGTCGTCAACTGCCTTGACTTTGCCCTTATTGTAACTCTTGGAGACGCGCTGAAGTTCGATCATGAGTGGCTCCTTACATTGCTTATTATAATTTATACGAAGGAGAAACTCGATAGTTGTAATTCAATAGCAAGAAATCTTATCGCCTGGGTATTAGTTGAAACCAATAGATAAAAAGCTCTTTCTCCAGCTCGATGTAATTGGGGAATTTTTTGGATACTATCCCCCAGAACTGCTCATTATGCCGCTTTTGTTTTAGATGAGTAAGCTCGTGAAAGGCTATGTAATCAAGTAAATACTCCGGTAAATGTCGCGCCAGCTTATTAATCATTAGATTTTTTCTCGAGCTAAAGCTGGCCCACTTCGTTTTCATCAATCTGAAGTTAACGTTATTGAGTTTTACCTCCAATTCGTCAGCTGCCTTTATGATTAATGACAGCACGAGCCCCTTAAAGTCATCATCGCTCCTCTGGATAAGTTGCCTCTTCTCAGATTCTTTCAGACACTCATCAATAAAAGCTTTTTTCTTTTGAATCCACCTTTCGTGCTTATTAAATAGTTCTTTGTGTCGAGAATTCAGAGGGAGGACAAAATGCAGTTCCCCTGTCGTAAATTCAAGCCGGGGATATTTGATCTTCCTGTAAGAGATTTTATGCGGAATACTTTCAAGACCCATAATTTTTGACATTATCCGCCAGCTTTTTATGAAGGGCATTCATCTCGTTAAAAGACAGCCCGAATTTGCCTTTGAGCTTCCTGACGAAGCTTCTGATTTCCCGTTCGACTTCTTTCTGGGCGGTGGCCTGTTGTATCCACCCTGTAAAAAGGTGCTTCTGCAGAGATTGAGAAAGCCCTTTGACGACGGCCACAAAATCATCGGCCTTCTGAATGCATCTCTCGAGCTCGAGCAGAATCGAATACTCAAGATCTGAGAAACCCAATTCCCTCTGTCTTTGCGATAGCGTTTCTTTCTCTTTTATTATTTTTAAGCTTTCTTCGTAGAATCTCCTGTAATCCCTTGTTTTATCTCTCCACATCTCGAGCAGCCGTTCCACTTTTTCGGCCAGGGATTCATAAATCGGGTTTCTATGCCGGTCCACCAGGATGAACCTATTTAGAGTGAACAAAATGTTGGCAGCCTTTTCCTTCCTGCTTTTGACTTTTTCTTCGAGTCTCTCCATGTATTTTTCATCAAAAGCGATAGCGGGCAAATCCTTTTCGAGCTTTTCGATTTCTGTGGATTTATGGATGAAGCGGACGGTCTTCTCATAAAACCTCTGAACAATGGCTTCTTCAACCGACTTTTGGACGACCACCTTCAGATAGTATGTATAAACTGCTGAAAGCCATTTGTAATCCTCGAGATGTTTGAGCCTGACTTCAGTCGGTCCGAGAAGCTCAAATAATTTTCGTAGTTTCTTGTATTTTTCGACGAATTCCTTTTCCTTGCCTTCTTCAGCGGTGAGGACTTCAATAGCTCGGAGCAAAGTCTCTCTTTCATAATCTCTTTGAATGTCCTGGAATATCTTGAGCGTTTCCTGAATCAGTCTGGCAAACTCGTCTCTTACGCTGTCATAGTCAAGCAGAACCTGTTCGACATCTTCAGAGCTATACGTCTCAAAGGCTCTCTTGAACTCTTTGAGAATCCCGACATAATCAATAACCAGGCCCGCCGCTTTTATGTCTTTATATGGCCTGTTTGTCCGGGCAATCGCCTGAAGGAGCCTATGCTCTTTAAGGAGTTTATCGAGGTACATCACCTGGAGGATGGGCGCATCAAATCCTGTCAACAGCATTTCAGTGACGATCAGTATCTTGGGCAACTCCTCCTCTTTAAAATTCTCGACGACTTTTTTCCGAATGGTTTCTGAATCCAGATGGCCATATCTTTCTCTCGACTCTGCCACGAGCTTCTGAATAGCCTGGCGCCTATCTCCCTCGGTCGTGATGACCACCTCAGAATATTCCCCAGGCAAATGCCTGTCCAGTGCTCTCTTATATCGTTCACAGGCGAGCTTGCTTCCCGCCACCACCATTGCCTTGTATTTGCCGTCGATATTCTCTTTAAAATGCTGCGCAATGTCTTGCGCAATAACCTTTATCCTCTCCGGATTTTCCAGGATAACGCGGATCGCATCGAGTCTTTTTTTGATTTCTTCCTCAACAGCTCCACGCGTCTCTTCCGGTAACTCCTCATATTCTGATCGTAAAAATACCTCGAGGTCCGCTTTCTTGAGATGCACTTCTTTTTCCAATCTCGGCTGATAGACAATTTCGACGGTGAAGCCATCGATAAGAGAGTCGGTAATGAAATATTTATCAAGGTAAATTTCCTCAGGCGGATAGCTAAACTCAAGATAAGTATCCCGGCCCCTCTTTGAGATGGGCGTGCCTGTAAAGGCAAAGAAGAAGGCATTTTTCAGAATCGCTTTCATCTGGGCGGCAAGAGTGCCGTACTGAGTCCTGTGACCCTCATCCACCAGGGCAATGATATTTTTTCTTGTCATAACTGTCTCTTTATGCCTGGAGACGTTCTCGATTTCTTTCTGAAGACCCTCCAGTTCTTCATGCCTGAACTTGTGGATGAGGACGATGAAGACTCCTCTTTTGCTTCGATAGTCGTCATGCTTCAAAACCCGCTTCAGCCCGCTGATCGAGTCTATGACTTCAGGGCTGAAAATATCCAGGGCCGTGAACTCATCATAAAGCTGGGTTTCTAACTCAGTTCGATCGACAATGAAATAGATAGAAGGGTTTTCGAGCTGTTTATTGTAGAAAAGCTTGTGGCCGGCAAAGATCATGGTCAGCGTTTTCCCGCTTCCCTGCCAGTGCCAGGTGAGTCCCTTATTCCTGTCGTCTTCGCTTTTAAAATTCTTGAGGACCCGATCGACGATTTTGTTGGCCGCCCTGAACTGCATATAGCGAGCGATGACTTTGGTCGCCTTCCCGTGCTCCACCCTGAAAAAAAGGTAATTCTGGATTATGTCAAGAAGAGTCCCGGGAGAAAGCATTTCAATCGATGAATCGATAGAGTCTTTGCCTTCCTCTCTCCACTCGTATGTATTAGCGTCCTCCTGCCAGGGCACGATAGGAAAATATCTGGCTATGCTTTCAGCAGCAACTCCGATCTGGGCATATTTATAGAGCTCGGGGACTATCCGTTCGTAGTTCTTGATCTGATTAAATGCATTCAGCCAGCTTTCAGAAATCTTGGTGGGGTCTTTGCATTCGATATTGACTAAAGGTATCCCGTTCACATAAAGAACAATGTCCGTCCTGATTGTGTCTTTTCCTTTAAAATAAGCCTGGCGAGTGGCAATAAATTCATTGTTTTCTGGATTTTCGAAATCGAAGATACGGACATAACTAACGATTTTTTCTTTTTCTAACTTGACGGGAACGCCGAGTCTATAGAAATTTAGTATTTTTTTTGATCCCTCGCTTCCAGTCGCGGCAAGCTTGAGCTCATTGATGACCTTGTGTATTTCTTCATCTCCGATTCCTGAGGATTTATTGATTCTTTCGATCGCTCGGATTAGGTTAGGAATGAGTAGCGGTTCTTCGAGGCTATCTCTCTCAAGCTCGTCAGCAGGAACAAACTGCCACCCATTTTCTACGAGCTTTTCGAGAACATAATCCTCGACGAGCCTTTTCTCACTAAATGCCATCATTCTTGGATTCCGAGATTAAATGTGCATATTTCCTTTATAAGGGAATAAATGACCTCGTCAAGGCACGCATCCATAAATAAGCCTTAAATCTTTTTCCACGAAGTCTTTTTAGACCCCATTTGTGCCTCCCAAGGTGATCACATACCATTCTCAAATTTACCGAATCACCTGGTTTTTTATGAAACAATATCTCCAAAGTGCTAATCCAAACCGCCAAGTTTGTTCCATATTCAAATAAAGAGGAATAATTATGAAAGGGCATAACCATGGCTTGATAAGCGACTTCTAAAGAGCGAAAAAGAAGTCGGGTATCCCAACTATCTTGGGCAGGTGAAACAAATCTCTCTCTCCATTTATCAACTATCTTTTTAGCAAGAAATTTATCCGGCTTTGTTTTCAATAAGCGATAATGCGGAAGATGGGGATACGTAAGACCCAAAAATTTTACTAATTTTGGGCCATAAGCTTCGATTGCCGGAGAGGAGATATGAAAACCTCCTCCCCGTCCAATAGTCACAGGACTAAAATCAAAATGGTCTGAGAAGATGGGGCCATGTAGATTATTTGAATTGGCTGAAATAGCACAATTATATAAAAGACAAGAAATGGCAAGCGAATTTCTAAAAGCTACGACCGCCTCGCTTCTTTTGACAGACTTAGGGGCTTCTGTTCTCCAAATAAGAGCGGTGGGTTTTACTCTTTTTCCTGTGATTGTTCTGAAACCCGTAAGTAATTTCCTCTGTGGTTGGTTAATTGATCGAATTTTCTTGAGCCGTTTATCATTAAAGGGGACTATAGCCATATATTCAGATTCAAATGGTTCTTCCAGTTCAAGATTGGGAAGTACATATATCAGTTCCCATTCTAGATTATTCATGATGCCGCCTGGTTATCTATTCTTTCTTGTTTTAGCTTTACAACTCTAACTTTTCCGCTCAAAAGGTCATCCATCAGGCCCTTCTTAATCTTTTCAAGGTTCTTCTTCTTTGTCCTTAAATATTCGAGCTGCTTATCCGCTGAAACAAGGACATTAGCGATTCTATTTTGTTCTGTTAAAGTGAGTTCAGGAATTTTAAAATTTTGCAAGTGGTCCTTCGAGAGTTCTTTGAATGTGCTTCCGGAGCTCAAATTTTCTAATTTGCTTTTACTTGCTTGAAAGTAATAGCAATAAAAGCTTGACAGAATATCACGAGACTTGGGGACAAGGCCCTTGCATCCCTGATTAAAAGTACTTTCTCTAAGTGTAATAGCCACATAACCGACAGGAGCCCTCGTAGAAATAATAATGGATTCCTTAGGCATAAGGCTCAAATTAACTTCTTTTAATGCCTTTTCTGTTATTTTCCTTTCGCCTTCTTCTATAGATATCGTATCTGTTAGCTTGCTCAGGTCTGACGGAGTAATCCAGCTAATCTTACCTTCTTGCCAGTATCCATTTTGCTTCGTAGAAGGAGTTGTGCCAGTTTTTACATCAAATAATTCTCTCACTTTTTTTACATTCCAATCTTTTGGGATCCTCCCTATATCAGTTTCCTTGAATTCCTTATGCCCAATGCCTTTGGTTAGCAACTCCAGCATCAAACCTTTCTTCAGCCTCTGCGTTTTTTCTATCGCTTGCCCAACCTTTTCAATCGCCTGATCCACAGTCGACAATACCTCCGCAATTTTTTTCTGCTCAGGGAGAGGCGGGACCGCAAGTTTTAGGTTTTCTAATCGAGCTTTTGATAATTCTTTAAATGTACTCCCACTACTGAGATTCTGTAATTCTTGTTTCTTTGAAAGAAAATAATAACAATAGAATCTCGTATCCGCTTTCTTTTCAGCATGTAAAATTAAACCTTTGCATCCTTGATTAAAAGTTGAATTTTCTTGAAGTACAGCGACATATCCTACCGGAGCTCTAGTCGATAATATTATTGAGCCTAAAGGCATAAGATTTAAGTTACACTCTTTCAATGCTTTTTCAGTAATTTTCCTTTCAGTGTTCCCTATATCTGTTTTATCATTTAATTTGCTTAGGTCCGATGGGGTGATCCAATTTATTATTCCATTCTCCCAATAATCTTTTTGCTTGGTTGAAGGAGTTGTGCCTGTTTCGACTGTAAAGAGGTCACCAACTTTTTGTGCCTTCCACTCCTTGGGGATATTGGCAATCTCAGAAGTTTTGAATTCTTGATTAGGTTGATTTTTGCTCATCGCCAGGAATTATTGAACTCCGTATAAATAATGGATACAGGTCTTATGGGGAAAATAGCATCCATTAATTTTGCGAACATCAATAATAATGTTGGAATAATTATCTCTTGTTTTATAAAAGTGTTGAAAATTTCTTTCAATTCGAATAATCATAGCACCATCTCCGAGAGCTCACGGGTAATAAATTAAACGCATGTGCAGGCCGGGTCTGGCAGCTTCTTCAGCAGCCCCCCTAAATCAGGGTCACCGGCAATCCATTTACCGTCCTTGACAGCAATCCAAATGTGTTTGTTTTCATTAATCATAATTGTATTCTTGTATCCATTTATAGAAATCATCGCCCTGAGCCTCAAAATAAGTGCGAAGTCTCATCTCGAACCATGCTTCGTCTCTACACACGTCCTTTATTTCATCTAACTGTCCTTTGAAAATAAAACCCTTGTCCTTAAGAAATGTGTAAAAATCAGAGATTGCTTTAAGATAAGATTTGATGCCTCGAAAAGAAGGATTCCAAAACTTTCTGATGTACCAATTGCCCAAGAATTTTCTGATGGTATCCTCATAGACATCCAAAATATTCGTCACATCGTCGTAAACAAAAAGGTATTTCATTATAAAAAAAGCGGCCAAATCGGTTTGCTTTCCGGCGGTGCTCTCTTTTAATCCTTTGTTTTTCAAATATTCAAAAAAATGATCAAAAACTATCTTAGAGCTTTTCCATTGTCTCTCATTTTCCTCTTCTGAATTATCTTCCTTAACACATTCAAAGTGTTTGTCTTTAAGTTCTTCCATCCTATCACCTCAAACTTATTTAAGCAGAGCAATATGGCCGCCCTAAAATTTTATATAAAATTTTATCTTTTTTTTATTTTGAGGCATTAAAGTTACCTCCTAAGTAAGTTGGTTGAACTTAAATATACATTTGTAGTGCTAAAATAGAAAAAAATATCAGACTCCTTAAGAATTGAATCACTGGCTTTCCTTATAAATTTCTTTGAGATAGCCCTCGATTTTCGCCTCGATTTCGGCGGTTTCCCTCTCAATGCGGCGAAGGTCTTCCCATTCCTTTTCAACGTCGATTTTTTCGGACTCTTCTTCCGGAAAGACATAGAGCGTGACATTAAGGTTAAAGTCATTTTCCTTTATCTCGTCAAAACCGACGATTCTTGAAAATCCCTCTATTTCTTTAAATTCTTTATAAGCTTTAGCAATTTTATCAATATTGGAGTCAGCCAATTGATTGAGCTTTCTGACTTCCGGATGTTGCTGATATTCCCGGCTCGCATTAATGAAGAGAATTTTCCCTTTTCTTTGATCTGGCTTATTTTTATTAAGGATAAGGATGGCGCCAGGGGCACCCGTATTATAAAAAAGCTTTTCAGGAAGAAGAATCACAGCCTCGATTTTATCGGCGTCTGGGCTGATTATAGCCGTTCGAATGACCTTTTCTTTTCCGCCCCGGAACAGGCATCCGTTATCGATGACCACGCCCACTCTTCCGTCTTTATCATCCGCTGAAGCAAGCATATGCTGAATCCAGGCCCAATCTGCGGACTGTCTTGGAGTGTATCCAAATTCAAAGCGCTCTCGCCAGAATTCTCCCTTTTTCAATATTTCTTCATCATAACCGTCCTGATTCCAGGGGGGATTGGCGATGACAACATTGAACTTTTTGATTCCTTCTTTTTCCTTGAATTTGGGATAGAGGAGGGAATCGCCCTGAGCCACCTGAGGGTTTCTTATGTCGTGGATATAAAGGTTCATTTTGGAGAGAGCCAGGGTTTTAAAATTGACTTCCTGTCCGAAAAGGAAGACTTTGTCGAGAGCGGCTTTCCCATATTCGTTTTCGACATGCTGATACGTGGTTATGAGCATGCCTCCTGAGCCATGCGCCGGATCATAGACATATTCGCCGGGCTTAGGGTCGAGAATTTCAACGAGAAGCTTGATGACTTCTCGGGGGGTATAGATCTCGCCTTCTTTGGCCTTCTGGGGCGCAAAATATTTCAGAATCCATTCATAGGCATCTCCGAGGATATCAGGCGAAACATGATGAAGAGGCCTGGCGCTGAACAATTCAACCAATTGCCTTAAAATTTCAGTGTTTTCCCGGTTTGAGGTGAATTGAACAAAATCCACATTTTCAAAGACGTCCTTGAGCTCAGGGTTAAGCTCAGCAAGTGTTTTCATAGCACGCGAAAAATTTTCTGGAAGGCGAGCCGGATCTTTCCGGATCTGTTCCCAGAGGAGCCCTTCAGAGATGTCGAAGTCATGATAGATGGAATTTTTAGCTTCCTGGCGGGCTTCTTCTTCGGTTAAGCCGTCGGCGAGGGCGTCTCTGTAAGCTTTATCAAATTCAATCTCCCATTTATCGCTGATACGCTTGTAAAAGAGCAAAACGAGGATGAACGTATAATCAACCCGAGTACGGATAAGGTCTGCCGCTCCCTTAAGAAGGCTGTACAGGTCAGATTTTGTAAGCTGATTTTTGCTCATGGCGAGGGTCTCGGAAATTATTTCTTCTCGACTTATGAGCTTGTAGATTCTTTTTCTTGCGTCTTCCGGGTCGAGCTTGACTTCAAGCCATCCTCTTTTCCTCAATTCGGAAAGAAAGACGTTGATCTGATTTTCGCTGTCGTGCATTTTTTCTTTGAGAACTTTGGCGGCATCATCGAAGCGAAAAGGGGAGTCGTGGACGGCTTCCCAAAGGAATTTGTGCCTCTTTTCAAGCCATTTGGGTATCATTTATTGCCCCTAAAATATATAAGTATTTTTTAATTCACTTATATAATAAGCATTTTAAGATGTTTTGTCAAGTCCAAATTTTGTTTTCGCTCCACAGACTCTCACATGTTTGCCACTTTCTTCTACGGCATCCTGGATCGCAATAAATCCAGTTTCACTTCCACCAATGCCGGCCATAATCCTCCGCTTCTCTTTCGAGCTGACGGCCGAATCGAGCGCTTGAATGCTGGAGGGCTATTGCTCGGGTTCATGCCCGACCAACAGTACGCTCAGCAGACAGTCCAATTAGAGCCGGGAGAGGTGATTGTCCTTTATACAGATGGGATCACTGAAGCTGTCCGGCCCTCTTCAGAAAAAACCGAAGATAGATTTTTTGGCGAAGACCGACTTGTCAATATCATTCGGGCTAATTTGGCCCGCTCTGCAGGGGAAAGTCAATCAGCGATACTCAAGGCTATTTCCGACCACATCGAGGACTCTTTCCAGGGTGACGATATCACTCTCGTAGTCATAAAACGAAAGGAGAAGTAGGCTTCCCTTTATTTGACTTCAATTTTTTGGTGTGCTATAAGTTATCTTGTAGTAGAACGAAGAGGAGCAGATGAGGGAAAATTATGATTTAACCAAAGAGGCTTTAGCTTCTGAGTGGCCTCAGTAATTTTATTTTCTCATCTTTAAAGCCTGAAATAAAACTGCACCCAATGAAGGATGAAGCCAAAACAAGGGGCGAGCTCTTAGCCGAATTGTCAGAACTAGCTCAAAGAGTCGCTGATATGGAAAGCTTGGAGAGGGAACATACGCTAGCTGAAGAAAGGCTCGAAGAGATAGAAGACCGATACAAGGCGCTTTTTGACCGCTCGGTTTATTGTGTCTATCTGCACGATTTTGAGGGCAGATTCCTGGATGCCAACAAGGCTGCTTTAGATTTGTTGGGCTACACCCACGAGGAGATCACTTCACTTCATTGGTCTTCTATTCTTGACGAAAAAGAGCTGCCTAAAGCTATCAAGAGCCTTGAAGAGATTAAAAGAACAGGTTTCGAGGAGAAACCTAATGAATTCAAATTACGGAAAAAAGATGGAAGTCCTGTCTGGGTTCAAACTGAAGCGTCTCTTATTTTCCGGAAAGGAATGCCTTATGCTATCCAGGGAATTGCGATAGACATAACTCTGCGCAAAAGGACCGAAGAGGCGCTGCGGGGATTGCTTGAAGAAAAAGAGATTCTGTTAAAGGAAGTTCATCACCGAGTAAAAAACAATCTGCAGGTTATTTCCAGCCTCCTTGATCTGAAGTCCATAGAGACAGGCAATCGCCAGATCATGAATCTTTGCCTGGATGCCCGCGCCAAAGTTCACACCATCGCCCTTATCCATACTCACCTGTATCAGAGCCACAGCCTGACCCAGATCGATATGGCCAAATACATCAAGGATCTTGTCGAATACCTGTCTCAAGTTTATTCGGAGAAAAGAAAATTTGTCACACCGATTCTCAGGTGTTCAAAAGTTTACCTTTCAGTCACACAGGCCATGCCCTGCGCCATTGTTTTAAACGAAGCTATTTCCAATGCCTTTAAGCATGCTTTTAAAAAAGGCCAAAAAGGGGCCATCGAGATTTCAGTTGAACAGGCTGCTGGTGACATGCTCTTTATAAGGATCAGAGATAATGGCGTTGGGTTTGGCAAAGATATCAATTTAAATGAAATTGACACTCTGGGATTAAAGCTGATGAGAAATATCGTTTACGACCAACTCAAGGGAATGCTCAGGATCGAACATAATAAAGGGACAGGCATCTTCGTTGAATTCAAAATATTAAAAGAGGAGGAAACCTATGGAAAAGATTATGGTGGTAGATGATGAGGCCACTATAACTACTCATCTAGAAGAACGCCTGGGTCATATGGGATACAAAGTTGTGGGAAGATCCTCCTCAGGAGAATCCGCTGTTGAGATGGCAAGGCGCCTCAAGCCCGATTTAATCCTGATGGACATCGTTATGCCTGGAAAATTAGATGGCATTGAGGCCTCCCAAGTCATAAGAGAAGAGCTGGATATTCCGGTTGTTTTCCTGACTGCTTACGGGGATGATCAATTCATCAAAAGAGCGAAGACGGTGGAGCCTTTGGGATATATTGTCAAACCTTTCCAGGACAATGCCTTAAAAGCAGCCATTGAGATTGCCCTCTACAATAATGATGTAAGACGAAGGCTGAGAGATTCGGAAGAACTGTGGCATTCGCTGGTAAAAGAGATTCAGGAGGGAATCATTCTGGCTGATCAAGCTAGCAATATTTTTTTCTGGAATAGAGGAGCAGAAAATATTTTTAAATATTCGGCTAAAGAAGCGACTGGAAAGCCTCTTGCTTTTCTCCTGCCTGAAGCAATCCGAGAATCTTATCAAAAGGAAATCAATCAATTGATAACCTCTGGCAGATCAAGCCTTGCAGGAAAAAGAATTGAGTCTGTTGGGTTAAGAAAAGACTGGAGCAAATTTCCCTTAGAGTTTTATTTAACTTCATGGAAGCTTAAAGATCAGCTTTTTTTAATCTGCATTGTCCGTGACATCACCGATCTAAAAAGGACGGAAGATGGAATTAAAGCCTCTCTGAAGGAAAAAGAAATGCTCTTGGATGAGCTCCAAACTCAGGTTAAAAACAATCTAGAGGTTATCTACAACCTGCTAAAGCTCCAATTTGACTATCTTGAGAATAGGAAAGCCTTAGCCGCGTCCAAAAAAAGTGCGGATTATGCCAAATTCGTTGCCCTCATGAAAGAAAAATTGTATCAGACAAAGCCGATTGGCCGAATTGACTTTGCCAACTACATGCGCAATATGGCATCCCGGCTGTTTGGTGCTTACGGAATCAGTCCCAAAGATATCAAACTGAAAATAAATATAGAGGAAATTATCCTAGATATCCAGACAGCAACGGCTTGTGGACTGATTGCCAGCGAACTCCTTTCCAATGCTGTAAAATATGCCTTTCCCGAAGAGAAAAGAGGTGAAGTCGACATTGATTTTCATCGGGATAAAGAAAATAGGTACGCGATGGTTATCAAAGATAACGGTGTCGGCTTTCCGAAGGACCTGAACTTTCGTCGCCCAGGGTCCATAGGTTTGCAGATTGTCAATGACCTGGTCTCTCAGCTAAAAGGCACTCTTCAGCTCGATAGGAGGGGCGGCACCAAATTTAAGCTGACATTCCCAACCGATTAAAGCTGAGCTATTTTTTGATAATCTTTTTATCGGTCGATTTCTCCCTCAAGATATCTTCAAGTCTCTCTCTAATGATCGTCTCGATCATTTCATTCATGGCGATATGAGAGGGCGAGACCTTCTTATCTGCATTTAGAAAGAAGTCAGAGATCTCGCACCGAAGCCCTGCGGCGATTTTAGACAAAACAGCCCAGGTGGGATTTTTGTATTTTCCTTTTTCGATATTGCAAAGGATTGAGGCCGGGATATTTGACACCTGGGCGAGTTCGTATTGATGCATCGGCTTTCCTGGTTTTGCCTGACTTTCCCTGGATTCCCTGATTTTTTTTATGTTGTTCCCCAGATCTCTTAAATTAAATGGCATAAAAAATTAATACCACAAATAATTTTTTTATTCAATAAATGTTTGTCTCAAAAAATTAATTTTTCGAGAAAATTTAAAATATTACTTGACATATTAATAAAATTATATAAAATTAGTTACTGAATTAATTTTTAATATATGAACTAATAATTTGCTTCTCATTTTTTGAGGGCGGGAATCATTTTAATAATTCCGAGAAAGGAGGGAAAAATTTATGCCAAAACTAAGCCTTGAAGACCTAAAAAACATTAGGGAAAAGGCAAGGGCAACAACAATTCTTAGGGAAGGTGGCCCTTACAGGGTCAAGGTCACAGTCCATATGGGGACATGCGGTATTGCAGCTGGCGCCAGGGAAATCATGTCAACTCTGATGAACGCGATCGAAGCAAGCAGTCTTCAGGACATTATCCTCACGAGCTCGGGTTGTGCGGGCATGTGTAGTTCAGAACCTATGGCTACTGTTGAATTTGCTGGCAAAACTCCGGTGAAGTACATCAGCCTGACTCCAGAAAAGACCAGGGAGATTTTCAAAAAGCATATTGTTGGCGGCTCTCCTGTCAAAGAGTACGCCCTTGCAGCAGGAAGCGAAAGGTCTATTTAGATTAGGGAGGGAAAATGGAAAGCAAACACTACCGGATGAATTTAATGATCTGTGGGGGAACTTCTTGTGTTTCGCAAAACTCTTTTGAAATAAAAGAAGCCCTGGAAAAAGAGATCAAGCAAAAGGGTTTAAAAGATGAAGTCCAAGTGGTCACCACAGGTTGCTTTGGTTTTTGCGAAGAATGCCCCCTTTTAGTAGTGAAGCCCGACGATATTTTTTACCATCGCCTCAAACTCAAAGATATTCCCTATCTGGTCGAAGAACATCTCCTGAAAGGCCGGCCAGTAAAAAAATTCATGTTCACTCCGCCGACGGAACCCGCACCTGTCCCCAGATTGAGCGATATAGGATTCTTTAACAAGCAGATCCTGATAGCCCTCCGGAATAGAGGCTTGATCGATGCTGAAAAAATTGACGATTACATTGCCCGCGATGGGTACAAAGCTTTGACCAAAGCTCTGACAGAAATGACCTCTGAGGAAATCATTCACGAGATCAAGAATTCAGGGCTCCGGGGGAGGGGAGGAGCAGGTTTTCCCACCGGTGTAAAATGGGAATTTACAAGGAACTCGGAAGGGGTGCCAAAATACATTGTCTGCAACGGTGATGAGGGAGACCCTGGAGCCTTCATGGACCGCAGTCTGATCGAGAGCGATCCCCATTCCATTTTGGAAGGGATGTTGATCGGAGCCAAAGCGATTGGTGCATCTCAAGGGTTTATTTATATCAGGAATGAATACCCTCTGGCAGTTCAGAGAATGAACGTCGCGGTTACCCAAACAAGAGAATACGGACTTTTAGGCAAAGACATCCTGGGGACAGGATTTGATTTTGAGGTCAAGGTGGTCAGGGGAGGAGGAGCTTTTGTCTGTGGCGAAGAAACTGCTTTGATGGCCTCCATTGAAGGCCAATTGGCGGAACCGCGGCCGCGTCCTCCTTATCCGGCCCAGAGTGGCCTGTGGGGAAAACCCACGAATATCAACAACGTCGAAACTTGGGCCAATATCCCCGTTATTATCGACCGCGGTGCCCGATGGTATTCCTCTTTTGGCACAAAACTGAGCAAAGGGACAAAAATATTTTCAGTCGTGGGCAAAGTCAAGAATACAGGCCTGGTGGAGGTTCCTATGGGAATCACTCTAGGAGAGATTATCTATGACATCTGCGGTGGTTTACTCAAAGACCGGAAATTCAAAGCCGTTCAGATCGGAGGTCCTTCAGGCGGGTGCATTCCGGTAGAACTCCTCAACTTGCCTGTGGACTATGAACGCTTGACCGAGGCCGGGTCCATGATGGGCTCAGGGGGCATGGTTGTGACCGATGAGAACACCTGCATGGTCGATATGGCCTACTTTTTCCTCACGTTTGTCAGAGATGAATCCTGCGGAAAATGCACTCCTTGCCGTGAAGGAATTCCCCGAATGCTCGAGATTTTGGCCAAGATAAAACAGGGGAAAGCAGAGATGGAAGACCTCTCCCTCCTCGAATACCTGGCAGCCGTGACAAAAGAGACTTCTTTGTGTGGCCTGGGTAAAACTGCTCCCAATTCTGTGATCACTACTCTTCGATACTTCAGAGATGAGTACGAATCTCATATCAAATACAAGAGATGTCCGGCAGGCGTTTGTGTGCACCTTGTCTCTTCGGCCTGCCATCACACCTGTCCAATTGGCACGGAGGCGAGTTCTTATTTGGCTTTCATTGCTCAAGGCAAGTTTAAAGAAGCTCTAGAGGTCAACCGGCTGGCGAATCCATTGCCGAGTGTCTGTGCCCGCGTTTGCCATCACCCCTGCGAAACAAGGTGCAGAGCGGGAGAAGCAGATCAGCCCATTGCCGTTCGAGCCCTCAAGCGATTTATCACAGATTACGAAAGAACGAACGGAGGCCCACCCGCAATGAAACCTGTCCCCAAGAAATTGGAAAAAGTTGCTATCGTGGGCTCCGGACCCGCAGGCCTGATGGCTGGCTGGGAACTGGGGAAATTGGGCTACAACGTGACAATTTTTGAAGCGGAATCAGTCCCCGGTGGTATGCTAGCCTGGGGTATCCCTGATTACAGGTTACCGAAAGATATCCTCCAATCGGAAATTGATGCCATAAAAGCAGCGGGAGTTGAAATCAAAACCAACACAGCCATTGGCAAAAGCCTTACTCTAGATGACGTTTTCAAACAAGGATATAAAGCAGTGTTTATTGGCACCGGCGCTCCGGCGAACTTAAAGCTGGGTATCCCTGGAGAAGAGACCGAGGGCATTGTGGACCCGATCGACTTTTTGAAGAAATTCAACCTTACCAGAAAAGCAAAAATTGGGAAAAAGGTGGCCGTTGTTGGCGGCGGCAATACGGCGATTGATGCCGCCCGGACCGCCTGGCGTTTAGGGGCCGATATCACCCTCCTCTACCGAAGGACAAAAGCTGAAATGCCCGCCATTAAAGAAGAAATCGAGGAGGCCATCAAAGAGGGGATCAGGATTGAATTTCTGACTTTGCCGGTCGAAGCTTATTCAGAAAACGGAAAATTGAGCAAACTCAAGTGCGTGCGGATGGCCTTGGGCGATTTTGATGGGCAAGGGAGGCGAAAGCCTGTCCCTGTTCACGGGAGTGAGTTTGAAATCGCTGTAGATACACTTATACCTGCCATTGGTCAGGAGCCGGACCTTGCATTTCTCAATGGAAATACAAAGCTGAGAACATCGAGGTGGAAGACTCTGGTGGTTGACCCTGAGACAATGGCAACCAATGTCCCGGGTATATTCGCTGGAGGAGATGTTGTTTCGGGTCCGGCGACTGTCCTTGAAGCCATGCGTGCAGGGAAAAATGCGGCAGAATCCATTCATAAATATTTACGCGGGGCAAGCCTTGTCAGGGAATACAAGCCGACAGAGACAAAATATGAAGTCCCAGCAGTCAAGTTAGCATTTGAGGAAATGATGGAAGTGACGAGGCCTGAAATGCCAACACTGCCTATAGAACAACGGGTTTGCAATTTCAAAGAAGTGGAGCTTGGCTTCACCAAAGAAATGGCTATCCTGGAAGCCAAACGGTGCTTGAGATGTGATCTTGAGAGCACCAGAGTAAAGGGAGAGTCGCATGGAGGGAAATAAATTATATGTCGGGAACCTTTATCTGCGGGTGACTAAAGAACAATTGAGAGATTTGTGTTCCAGATTTGGGCAGGTTCAGCATGTGGATTTGATTGAGGGAAGTGGCTATGCCTATGTGGAAATGTCCAGCCATGATGAGGTTGAACAAGCGGTCAAGGCTTTGGATGGAGTTGAATTTAGAGAACGGGTTTTAAGAGTGAAATAAAAGCAAACTTTAAGATCGAGCAGGATGAGAGAAAATCAAAAAAGGACCTCGCAGTACATCCCTCTTTTTCTGAGTTCAGCCATTAACTTTGCCTTTTGTTCCTGGAAAAAGGATTCCGTTGTCGCTTCCATCATTCGGTGGCGATAGTAAAATCCTCTAAACGAGCTTATATAATTCATGCGGTCTATCAGGATTTTGTCAACTTTTCCCTGGAGGAGCTCGATGAGCCTTTCTGGGTTTCCGGGAAGGAGAGGGCCGATGAAGGCAAAGGTTTTGATGCCTTGCAAACGAATTTTTCCTAAAGCCTCGATCCTCTCTTGGACGGGGGAGGCATGAGGCTCGAATAATCCTGCAATTTTCTCATCATCTGTTGTAATCGTGAACCCGACTTCAATTTCATTGAATTGGGCAAATAAGTCTAGATCGCGCAAAACCAGCGCAGATTTAGTTTGGATGTTGATGGGGAATTGCACGGCCAAAAATTCTTGCAAACATTGCCTTGTTGATTGATATCTAGCTTCAAGAGGTTGATAAGGGTCGCAGACTGAGGAAATCCAGACCGTGCCTTTTTTTGCCCTTATGAGCTGCTTTTTCAAGAGTTCAGGGGCATTGACTTTCACATCCACAAATTCGCCCCAGGGCTCGCTGTGGCCGGAATAGCGTGGGATGAACAGGCGGGCATAGCAATAGGCGCAGCCCACCTGGCAGCCGGTGTAAGGGTTCAGACAATAATCATAGATTTTGGATTTGTTGAGAATGCTTTTTGCCTGAACCTCTCTCACTTTTAGCATCGAAGCTAAATCCTTTATCCCGAATTGATAGCATAAATTCCTATAAAGAAAAAGGGGCGGCGCTAAATGGAAGCACTTTTTTTCTGTGATAGCCATGGTCAGGAATAGGGTCCTGTCATGGCTCCTCCCCGTCCGTCCTCGCTGCTTCTCCCTTCATTTTATAAGCTGCGAGATTTCGAGCCTGCCGGGACTCGGGAAGGAGTTCTCCTGCTTTCTTCCGCCTTTAGATAAAGGGGGGATATAGGGGGAATTGAAACCTCATTTTCTATATAAATTTAGTGATTAATCTTATAATAATCACATGGGTCCGATAGCACATTCAGGAGTTGGATTATTAGGCTGGCAAATCACATCCAGCCCCAAGCGCAAAAATATAAAAACACTGCTCTTGTTTCTCTTTGTCTCCAACCTCCCTGATTTTGATTTTTTTCTGCTTCTGATTCCGGCAACTCATGGCAAACATATTCACCAGACCTACACCCATAACCTGATGTTTGTCCTGATAGTGGCCTTTCTTTTTTCACTTTTCTTGCCCACCACAAGAGAAAAGCTTGGGTTGGTATTTGCTGGCCTTTCCCATCTGCTGCTCGATTTGTTCGTCGTCGACCCAGTCCAGCCAGTGGGCTTCCGGCTTTTTTATCCCTTTTCTCGCAAGCTTTATAATTTCGGCTTATTCCCTTATTTGGAGCGAGGCGATCTGAAGAAAATGCTTTCCACCCATAACATTATTGCCCTTGCCTGTGAGGCTATTGTTTTCCTGCTGCCAGTTGTCTTTTTCTACAGAAAAGAGCTCGCCGCATCTTTCAGAAAAAAAGAATTCTGGGAGATTTAAAATTTGACACTTCCCCCCTAAATTGCTATTCTTTTGCCACGCAAGCAAAAAGCCGCAGAAAGCTATGAAGTGCCCAAAATGTAATTTT